>ERZ777011.218-NODE-218-length-94034-cov-16.682312_pt1 | contig 94034 bp, 89 predicted proteins | sample MGYA00374964_ERZ777011 | MGnify/ENA primary metagenome ERZ777011 (study PRJEB29310, sample SAMD00008975) | mouse gut metagenome | study: EMG produced TPA metagenomics assembly of the Metagenome analysis of fecal microbiota from mouse which was promoted... | reverse complement strand
AACCGTCAGGGCGGCTACAACCAGAACCGTCCGGGTGGCTACAACCAGAACAACCGTCAGGGCGGCTACAACCAGAACCGTCCGGGTGGCTACAACCAGAACAACCGTCAGGGCGGCTACAACCAGAACAACCGTCAGGGCGGCTACAACCAGAACCGTCCGGGTGGCTACAACCAGAACAACCGTCAGGGCGGCTACAATCAGAACCGTCCCGGCGGATATAATCAGAACAGGCTGAACAACCGCAACCAGCAGGGATACCGTAAGCAGCAGAAACCGAATCTGCGTTTCACTCCGCGTCCGAAGCAGATTGAATACGTGCTCAACGACATCGATCCGAACGAACTGATCCGCCTCAACAAATATATGGCCAATGCAGGCCTTTGCTCGCGCCGCGAAGCCGACGAATACATCCAGGCCGGAAAAGTGTCGGTCAACGGCACTGTCGTAACGGAGCTCGGCACCAAGATTTCGCGCAGCGACGTGGTGGAATGCGACGGCAAGGTGGTTACGCCCGAAAAGAAGTGCTATGTGCTTCTCAACAAGCCCAAGGACTGTGTTACCACCAGCGACGACCCCAACGGACGCACCACTGTGCTTGACATCGTGAAGAACGCATGTCAGGAACGCATATATCCTGTAGGCCGTCTCGACCGCAACACGACCGGCGTGCTCCTGCTCACCAACGACGGAGACCTCGCGTCCAAGCTGACCCATCCGAAGTTTGTCAAGAAGAAGATTTATCAGGTATGGACAGACAAGGACATCACAGAGGAGGATATGCAGCGCATAGCCGACGGCATAGAGCTTGAAGACGGTGAAATCCACGCCGACGCAATCAGCTATGTGTCCGAGACCGACCGCAACCAGGCCGGCATCGAGATCCACTCTGGCCGCAACCGCATCGTGCGCCGCATTTTCGAGCACCTCGGCTACAGGGTTACCAAGCTCGACCGCGTCTACTTCGCAGGCCTCACCAAGAAGAACCTGCCGCGCGGACGCTGGCGCTACCTCACCCAGGAGGAGGTCAACTTCCTCCGCATGGGAGCGTTTGAATAAGCCGGACGGCGTGTTCAGCCAGCAAAGCCACAATAGAGGGACGCGCTTCTGCGCGTCCCAACCTCACATAATCCAAGACACAAAACAATGAAAACCATAAAGACAACTCCGATTGCCGCCGTCCTCCGTGAGCCGGACAAGTTCACAGGCCGGGAAGTGGACGTAAAAGGATGGGTGAGAACCCGCCGTGGCAACAAGAACGTCCAGTTCGTGGCTCTCAACGACGGTTCCACGATAAAGAACCTTCAGATCGTCTTCGACCTCACGAGGTTTTCCGACGACGACCTGAAAGCCATCGCCACCGGGGCTTCGATTCACGTACAGGGTGAACTCGTCGCCTCCCAGGGCAAAGGACAGAGCGTGGAAGTGCAGGCATCGGAACTTGAGGTCTACGGCACCGCCGACCCCGAGAAATATCCGTTGCAGAAGAAAGGGCATTCGCTCGAGTTCCTGCGTGAGATAGCGCATCTGCGTCCCCGCACCAATACGTTCGGCGCGGTGCTGCGCATACGCCACGCGCTTGCTTTCGCTGTACACAAATTCTTCAACGACAAGGGATTCTACTATTTCCACACGCCGCTCATCACGGCCTCCGATTGCGAAGGCGCTGGCGCGATGTTCCAGGTAACGACCCTTGACATGGAGAATCCTCCGCGTACGGAAGACGGCAAGGTGGACTATTCACAGGATTTCTTCGGACGCCATGCGAGCCTCACCGTCTCAGGCCAGCTCGAAGGCGAGCTCGGAGCAACGGCCCTCGGATGCATCTACACGTTCGGGCCTACTTTCCGCGCCGAAAACTCCAACACGCCCCGCCACCTTTCTGAGTTCTGGATGATTGAGCCGGAAATGGCGTTCTACGAGATTGAGGACAATATGGACCTCGCCGAGGAATTCATAAAATACTGCATCGGATATGCCCTCGAACATTGTTCCGACGACATCGACTTCCTTGCCGAGCATTTCGACAAGGATCTCAAAGAGCGTCTCGACTTCGTGGTCCGCAACGATTTCGTGCGTCTGCCGTATTCAGAAGGCATAAAGATTCTCGAAGAGAGCGGCAAGAAGTTCGAGTTCCCTGTTTACTGGGGAGTGGACCTCGCTTCCGAGCATGAACGCTTCCTTGTGGAGGAGCATTTCAGGAAGCCCGTGATTCTAACCGACTACCCCAAGGAAATCAAGGCATTCTACATGAAGCTCAACGACGACGGTAAGACCGTCCGCGCTATGGATGTGCTTTTCCCGAAAATCGGCGAAATCATCGGCGGCTCGCAGCGTGAAGAAAGCCTCGAAAAGCTTCAGCAGCGCGTGGACGAGCTCGGTCTGTCAGGGATGGAGTGGTACCTCGACACGCGCCGCTTCGGCTCCGTGCCCCATTCCGGCTTCGGCCTCGGCTTTGAACGCCTCGTCCTCTTCGTAACCGGAATGCAGAACATACGCGACGTAATCCCGTTTCCCCGCTACCCCAACAATTGCGAATATTGAACCGGCTTGATACGATACTGAAGATGTTGCCGATGCTTTTACTGGCATCGGCGACATCTCTTTTTGCGTCCGGCACGCACTCCGGCAACGCCGTCTCCGGCGGGGAGGCCCCGCTGACCGTCAGCCTTATCACTTGCTGGCCCGGCACCGAAGTCTACGAGCTATGCGGGCATGAGGCAATACGCGTACGCGGCGACGGCATCGATTCGGTATGGAACTACGGCACGTTCGACTTCACCGCGCCAAATTTCCTCTACCGGTTCGTAAAAGGGGAGACTGACTATATGCTCTCCTCCTGTCCGTTTGCCTTCTTCTTGCCTGAATACGTGAATGCCAACCGTAAAGTGGCAGAACAAGACCTCAACCTGACACAGGACGAGGCAAAAAGGCTTCTCGGCATGCTCAGGGAAGAAGCCTTGCCACGCAACAGGACATATCGCTACAACTACGTCAAAGACAACTGCGCCACGCGGATTGTGGAGCGCATAGACCAGGCCGTTGGCGCGCGCGTGGTCTATTCTGACAGCATAAACTACGGCTCGTTCCGGCGCGAGATGCGCGAATACCACAGGAACTACCCGTGGTATCAGTTCGGAATTGACCTTGCCCTCGGCTCAGGCATCGACCGTCCCGCCGACGGACGGGAAGAGATGTTTGTCCCCGTCGAGATGATGAGACGCGCCGCGACGGCGCATATGCCCGACGGACGCCCTCTCGTGAAGGAAACACGCATACTCAATGAAGGCCTGCCCGACGCGACGCTCGGCCCTACGCCTTGGTGGAAAGCTCCGCTTTTCTGGAGCATTGTCCTCTTTGTGGCAGTCGCGGCGGTCTGTGTCTGCGACATCAGGCGGGTCAGGCTCTCACGCTGGCTGTGGTCGTCATATTTCCTGTCGGCAGGAGTTGCAGGATGCGTTATTGCGTTCCTCGTATTCATATCCGAGCACGAATCCACTTCGCCAAACGCCCTGCTCGTATGGCTCAATCCGTTGCAGCTGGTTACAGGCCTGTGTGTATGGTGGCGTAAGGCTCGAGCGGCGGAAATAGTGATGAACTACTACAACATTATTGCCGTAGGAGCGTTGTTGCTCGTGTGGCCGTTCCAGCCCCAAAGCGCGAACCCGGCGTTTTTCCCTCTGATGGGGTGTGCGGTGCTGCTCGGCTCTGCATATGCAATAATAGCCCACAAATCAAGTTACTTTAAAAGGAAATGAAGAAGATACTCACCACAGTGATATGCTCGCTCGTAGGCATCAACACGATGCTTATGGCAGATCAGGCGCGTCCGCGCCTGGTGGTGGGAATCGTCGTGGACCAGCTCCGCACCGACTATATCGAGTACCTGCGAAGGCACTTCGGAGAGCGCGGATTCAACCTTCTGATGAAGCAAGGTGCCTATCTGCGCGACGTGGACTTCCCGGCGACTGGCATAGATGCCGTGGCCGCCACCGCAATAGCCATGACCGGCGCCGATCCTGCCTGCAACGGAATCACAGGTTCTGAAGCCTACGACCGCGAGGCGCGGAAGGCCCATCAGGCACTTCTCGACCCCAAGACTTCAGGGACAAGCCCTATGGCCTATTCGCCGCAGAATCTCCTGCTTTCCACGATAAGCGACGAGATTGCCGTGGACGGCATAGGCCTCGGTGCAATCTACACTATAGCCACCGACCCGCAACAGGCCGTCATAATGGCCGGACACGCAGGCACTTCCGCTGTGTGGCTAAACGACGAGAACGGGCGTTGGGCTTCCTCGGCATGGTATAAAGACCTGCCTCAGCCCATAGCGCTGCGCAACCGTTCCGCCTCGCCTGCCGCGAAGCTCGACACGATGCGGTGGGAACCGGCTATGGATATAGGCCTCTATCCAGGCATTCCGGCGCAGAAACGCTATTATCCGTTCAGGTACACGTTTCCCACCAACGACAAAGACGCATACCGCAGATGGTCGGCGTCGCCGATGGCAAACCGTGAGGTTACTGACATCGCCATCGACTATCTGAAACAGCTCAAGGCCGGCAGCCGTGGCGATGCGATCGACATGCTCGGGATAGCCTATACCGCCGCCCCTTTCAAATACGTGAAAGACGGCGATTACCGCCTTGAACTCGAGGACACTTACATCAGGCTCGACCGTCAGCTCCAGCGGCTGTTTGACGCAATCGACGCGGGGCCGGGACTCGACAACACCGTCATATACCTCACATCCACTGGACATTACGACGATGCCACTGTAGACGATGAGAAATACCGCATACCCGGCGGCAATTTCTCCAAGAAGCGTGCCGCATCGCTCCTGAACTCGTTCCTGACGGCTAAATACGGCAACGGCGACTACATCGACCGATTCTTCGGAAGCCAGATATACCTCGACCGGCGCACTCTTGACAGCCGTCGTCTCGACATCGGCGAGGTGGCGCGCAGCGCACAGGAGTTCCTGAGCAAGATGAGCGGCGTGAGGGCCGTCTACACCGCCCTCGACATTTTGGCCGAGGCCACACCGCATCTCGAGACTATGCGCCGCACAGTGGACATAAAGAACTGCGGCGACCTATTCGTGGATTTCCAGCCGGGGTGGAACGTAACCGACGACACATCGTTCCCGACAAAGACCAAGCCGGTGCGCAGCTCAATGGTGTCCACTCCGGCCTTCATAATGGCGCCGGAGGTCGCACCGAAAGTCATAGACACTCCGGTGGACGCACGCCGTCTCGCCCCTACAGTAACGCAAATACTGCGTATCCGGTCGCCAAACGGAGCGCAAATCCGCCCCATTGCACTTTGAACCCGGCCAGACCGGCAAAGGCAAATTTCTCAGATTCAATTATTTTAGTTAACTTTGCGGATGTTTTCCTGACCATCAGGTTTACGGAAACGCATAATTTACGTAACTCCATACCCACAACATATCTACATATATGGGAATCAGCAATATAATGAAGAAAATATTCGGCGACCAAAGCGAGCGTGCAGTGCGTCCGCTGTGGCAGCGTCTCAATAAAGAGATCAACCCTATCTCCGCCGAAATCACCGACATATCCAACGACGAGCTGCGCGGGCGCATCAATGCCATCCGCGACGGCATCCGGGGCGAGGCAAAGGAATACAAAGACCGTATGGCCGAGCTTCGCCAGGAAATCGAGACTCTCGACTACGACAAACGTGAGCCGCTATGGAAGGAAATAGACGAGCTGCGCGAGGAATGCTTCAAGATGTATGCCCGCAAGCTCGACGAGGTGCTTCCGGAAGTGTTCGCTGTGGTGAAAGAGACCGCCCGCCGCTTCGCAAGCAACGACACGATCGAGGTTACAGCTTCAGAGGCTGACCGCGAACTCGCTGCCGCAGGAAAAGACTTCGTAACAATCGACGGGGACAAGGCCGTCTACAAAAACGAATGGGTGGCCGGCGGCAATATGATGAAATGGGACATGGTCCACTACGACGTGCAGCTCATAGGCGGCATGGTGCTCCACGGAATCATGCAGGGCGACAAGGCCAGCAACAACATAGCCGAGATGGCGACCGGTGAGGGAAAGACCCTCGTCGCCACGCTTCCGGTTTTCCTCAACGCCCTGACAGGCGAAGGCGTCCATGTGGTTACCGTCAACGACTACCTCGCAAAGCGCGACTCCGAATGGATGGGGCCGCTCTACCAGTTCCACGGGCTGACGGTGGACTGCATCGACAAGACGGAGCCAAACTCTGAGGAACGCCGCAAGGCCTATCAGAGCGACATCACGTTCGGCACAAACAATGAGTTCGGTTTCGACTATCTGCGCGACAACATGGCCACGCTCACGAGCGACCTTGTGCAGCGCGACCAGCATTACTACGCCATCGTCGATGAGGTTGACTCGGTGCTGATCGACGATGCCCGAACGCCGCTCATCATCTCTGGCCCGGTGCCGAAAGGAGATGACCAGATGTTCAACGAGTTCAAGGGCAATGTAGAAAAGGTGGTCAACGCGCAGCGCAAGCTTGCACAGAACCTGCTTCTTGAAGCCAAGGGCAAAATCGGTGCGGCCATGAGCGGCGACGCCGACAAGATAGCACAGTACGACCAGCACAAGGGCGAGGCGGGACATAAGCCGCTCAAGGCCGACGACCTGCTCGAAGAGGGCGGACTCGCGCTCTTCCGCGTCTACAAGGCTCTGCCGAAGCACGGCCCGCTCATCCGCTACCTCAGCGAAGAGGGCATCAAACAGCTCCTGCTGAAGGTGGAGGGCAAATATATGCAGGACAACAACCGTGAGATGCCTAAGGCCGTCGAACCCCTGTATTTCGTCATCGACGAGAAGAACCACAGCATAGAGCTTACCGACAAGGGCATAGAGGTGCTTACCGGCACCACGCAGGATCCTGAGTTCTTCGTGCTGCCCGACATAGCCGCCCAGCTCTCGCAGGTGGATGCCGAGTCAGACATCGACACTGAAAGCCGTCAGGAAAAGAAAGACCGTCTCCTCCAGGACTATTCCATCAAGGCCGAGCGCGTACATACGGTCAACCAGCTCCTAAAGGCCTATACGCTCTTCGACAAGGATGTGGAATACGTGATCGACGACAACAAGATCAAGATCGTGGACGAGCAGACAGGCCGCATCATGGAGGGTCGCCGCTACAGCGACGGACTGCATCAGGCCATAGAGGCCAAGGAAGGAGTGAAGGTGGAGGCCGCCACTCAGACGTACGCCACCATCACGCTCCAGAACTATTTCCGCATGTACCGCAAGCTCGCCGGCATGACCGGTACGGCAATGACCGAGGCAGGTGAGTTCTACGACATATACAAGCTCGAGGTGGTGGAGATACCGACCAACCGTCCTGTGATACGCAACGACCAGAACGACCGCGTCTACCGCACCAAGAAAGAGAAATACGCTGCTGTTATCGATGAGGTGCAGCTGATGGTGGAGCAAGGCCGTCCTGTGCTTGTCGGCACCACCTCCGTGGAAATCTCCGAACTTCTCTCGAAAATGCTTCAGCTCCGCAAGATTCCGCATCAGGTGCTCAACGCCAAGCTCCATCAGAAGGAGGCCGACATCGTGGCCCAGGCGGGCAAGAGAGGCACCGTTACCATCGCTACCAACATGGCCGGACGCGGTACGGACATCAAGCTCCCTCAGGAGGTCAAAGATGCCGGAGGCCTCGCCATCATAGGCACCGAGCGTCATGAAAGCCGCCGCGTGGACCGTCAGCTCCGTGGCCGTGCAGGCCGTCAGGGCGACCCGGGAAGCTCCGTGTTCTTCGTGTCGTTCGAGGATACGGTGATGCGTCTCTTCGCCAACGAGCGCATAGTGAAGACGCTCGACAGGCTCGGGTTCGAGGAAGGCGACATGATCGAGTCCAAGATGGTAACCCGCAGCATCGAGAACGCTCAGAAGCGCGTCGAGGAGAACAACTTCGGCATCCGCAAGCGTCTCGTGGAATACGACGACGTCATGAACGCACAGCGTCGCGGAGTATACGGTCGGCGTCAGAACGCCCTCAAGGGCGAACGCATAGGCACCGACATCGCCAACATGGTCTATGAGGTGGCGCAGGAAATCGCGTCGCGCGGATATGAAGGCGGATTTGAAGAGTTCGACGAGCAGGTGCGCAAATCGCTTGCCATAGAGTCGCCCGTGTCCGCCGACGAATACGCCAAGATGGATTCAGTCGCAGTGGCCGACCGGCTTGCCGACGAGGCCATGCAGAACCTTTCGCGCAAACGTGAGAAGATGGCCGAAGGCGCGGCTCCATATATAAAGGAGTTCGTGGAGGAACGCGGTGCCACAGGGCTTGTCGGAGTGCCTGTAACCGACGGAAGGCGCATGTTCAACATCCGTGCCGACATCGAAGAATCCTACAACAACGGCTGCAAACCCATCGTAAAGGCTTGGGAAAAGGCCGTGCTCCTTTCCTCTATCGACAAGGCATGGCAGGAACAGCTGCGTGAGATGGACGAGCTTCGCAAGTCGGTGCAGAATGCATCTTATGAGCAGAAAGACCCGCTTGTGATCTATAAGCTCGAAGCATACGAGCTTTGGAAGAAGATGCTCTGGGACATGAACTCAAAGGCTGTGGCCACGCTTATGCGCGGAAAACTCGCAGTTCCTGACTATGAGGAGGCCAAAGCCGCCGCTGAAGAGGAACGCCGCCGCCATGAGGCAGCGCAGGCTGCCCAGGCCACGATCCACCGTGAGTATTCCGAAGCTCCGGCCAGCAACCCGTACGCCAACTATTCGACGACCCGGGACACGTATGAGGGTGAATCGGCACAGCGTCAGGCCGCGCAGAGCGCAAACCGTCCTGCCGCACCCAAACAGCCGATCAAGTCCGAACCGAAAATAGGACGCAACGACCCCTGCCCCTGCGGATCCGGTAAAAAATACAAGAACTGCCACGGAAAGGGACTTTAGGCTTCAGTTCCCGCCTTTTGGTTCCAAGGACTGGGAGCTGAAATCCGGAATTACGTAAAATCTAATACAAAACATACATAAAACATTTACAAGAAAAATGGGCAAAAAACTAAAAATCAGAGATTTGACCCTTCGCGACGGACAGCAGTCCCTGTTCGCGACGCGTATGAAGCAGGAGAATGTAGACAAGCTTCTTCCTCTTTATCGTGATGCAAAATTCTACATCATGGAAGTCTGGGGCGGCGCAGTGCCCGACTCAGTGATGCGTTACCTCGGCGAAAGCCCTTGGGACCGCCTCCGTTCTTGCTCGAAGGCAATGAAGGGCATATCGCTCCTTTCCGCCCTTTCCCGCGGACGCAACCTTTTCGGATACGTGCCTTATCCCGACAACGTGCTCGAAGGCTTCTACAGTGAAGCCATCAAGAACGGCCTCAACGTGATGCGTATCTTCGACGCCCTCAATGACATCGACAACATCAAGGGCTCAATCAAGATGATCAACGAGCTTGGCGGCATCGCCGACACGGCCGTTTGCTATACAGTAGACCCCAAAGGAACCCCGGAAGAAGAGAAGATCTTCACTGACGAGTATTTCGTTGAGAAGGCCAAGGAGATGGAAGCCCTTGGAGCGCAGATGATTTCTCTCAAGGACATGGCCGGCCTCGTAAGCCCCTCGCGCATCTACTCCCTGATGCCGAAGCTCAAGGCCGCAGTGAAGGTTCCTGTAGACTTCCACACCCACTGCACACCCGGCTACGGCCTGGCCGCAGTGCTCACTGCCATCATCCAGGGCGTTGACATCGTTGACACCAACATATGGTGGTTCGGCGGCGGCTCTGCAGCCCCCTCAATCGAGCTTATCGACATCTTCTGCCGTAAGATGGGCGTAGAGGTAGAGGCCGATATGGAAGCTGTGGCCAAAATTCGCAAGGAACTCGTCCATGCCCGTAAGGCTCTCGCCGAGTTCGACCTCAACAAGGACAAATGGCCGAAGGACTTCGACGAGGCCCTCAAGGAAATGCCCAAGGAGATAGATGCAGAGTTCGACCGTGCCATCGAGGCTGCCAAGGCCAACAAGGAAGAGGAGCTTCTCGACGCATGCCACAAGATTGAGGCTTATTTCGGTCTTCCGAAGCCCAACGAACTGGTCAAGAATGCGGAGGTGCCCGGCGGAATGTACTCCAATATGGTGGCCAACCTCCGTTCGCTCGGTGCAGAAGACGTGCTTGAGGACGCAATGGCCCTCATCCCGAAGGTGCGCCGCGACGCAGGTCTCGTTCCTCTCGTTACGCCTACCAGCCAGATTGTAGGCTCACAGGCAGTGGCTCTCGCCGTTGACCGCCGCAAAGGCAACCCCGACTATACCAACAAGAACAACCAGTTCGTCGGTCTCGTCAAGGGCGAATACGGCAAGACTCCGGTGCCGGTGGATCCCAAGTTCCGCGAATTCATCACCGGAAGCGCCGAGGAGAAGCCTTACGACGTAAGTTCCTACAAGACTCCGGCCAACCCTGAAATCGAGAAGTTCGGCGGCGTTAAGCTCGCCCAGAACGAAGATGAATTCCTCCTCCTCGAGCTTCTCCCCGCAGTGGCTAAGACATATCTCAACAACAAGCGCAAGGCCGAATACGAGGCCAACAAGGCCAATGCACCTCAGGCGGCCGAAGCCCCAAAGGCAGCCGCTGCTACCGCAGGCAACGGCCCCGTGTTCAACGCTCCGATGGGCGGCACCGTGATGGAAATCCGCGTGAAGCCCGGCGACACTGTGAAGCCCGGCGACATAGTGCTCGTGTATGAGGCAATGAAGATGGAGAACGACCTCGCCTGCACTCTTGGCGGAGTAGTGAAGCAGATTCTCGTCAACGAAGGCGACGTGATGGCTACAGACCAGCCTCTGATTGAATTCGTGGCAGAAGGTGCAGCGGCCCCCGCTCCGGCCGCAGCCGGCCCCGTAGAGGTCATGAAGGCTCCGATGGGTGGCACAGTGCTTGAGCTTAAGGTGAAGCCCGGCGATGCCGTTAAGGTCGGCGACACGCTCCTCGTCTACGAGGCAATGAAGATGGAGAACAACCTTGTCAGCGACCGCGCCGGCGTGGTAAGCCGTTTCCTCATCGACGAAGGCGACGTTATGGCCACAGACCAGCCGATTGTGGAGTTCGGCGCAGCAGCAGCCCCCAAGGCTGAGGCTTCTAAGCCCGTTGCCGCACCGAAGCCGGCTCCGGCAGCCAAACCTGCAGCTCCCAAGGCTGAGGCAGCTCCCGTGGCTCCCGTTCAGGCCATCGACACCAACCGCGTGCTTTCGCCCGTAGACGGCGGCACTGGCAGACAGGCCGCTCTCCCCAACGCCAACCGCCGCAAGGCCGCAGGCGAACTCCGCCTCGCCGCAGGCACCACGCTTGAAATCGATGTGCGCCCCGACGGCGGCGTGTCGATATTCATCACCGCCGGAAAATAATCCGACAACCGCAACGGACAAAACACGCGACACGCGGACAGCTGTCCTGGAAACGCGCGGACACAGTCCGTCATAACAACCGACAGACCCGAAGCTTTACGGCTCCGGGTCTGCTGCTTTTGCCGACACAACACAATATATGTATTTGTGCAAATTCCCTCCGGTCTCGAAGAGATGGGTGCGGCCAAGAAGTGAGTCCCTTTTATTTGCGGCAAACAGCTGTCCTTTAAAGCCCGGTGTTGAAGCCTGTGAGATTCAGGTGTTCACGGAACGAAACACACACAGGTCGTAGACTGCCACACGATGCGACAAGTCTGCGACCTTGTTGTTAATTGCGCAGCACCGCTTGTGTCGCAGCGGCTATTCTCCGTCGGGATCGATGTAAGTGTTGGCGCGCATTTCGCTGTATTCCTCCCATTCCGGGTCTTCTGTGGCGGAAATCTCCAAAGGCATGGCCGGAAGGTCGGCAAGCGCATTGTTGAAGGAGGAAGAAAACACCTTCAGGTTGAGGCAGTAGAAAATCCAGTCGCGGCGTCCGTCGCCGGTGTATATTCCGGTCATGACGGCAGCGGTGTTCTTGTCAAACACTTTCAGGAGCGCATCGGTGGCCTCTTCCATAATGCGGGCATCGGCATCGGAAGGCATTCCCGACGCTTCCGGCTCATAGTCCCAGCTTACGTCGAGGCGGTAGATGTACTTGCCCGAGGCCTGCACTTTCTCGAGGCCGTCGCGGCCTGTTATGATTACGGTCTTGCCCGCTTCGCTCTCGGCCGGGGAAGTCCACCATTTGTCCGGAAATTTCATTTCTTGTAGATTGTCGTTTTCTGCTTACCGTATTCTTCCGCTGTTCTCTGCTCTCGGATTTGTGCCTAAACCGTCCATCGGGTCAATGCACGGTTACGAGCGTCGCCCCGAATCCGTATTCCTGGAAAGAGGCATCCTGCAGCTCGGCCTTCGGGTATTGCTTCCGCAGGAGTTTCCACACCGCGTCGCGTAGCACTCCCTCGCCTTTGCCATGTATAAACACGATTTTCTGGCCTATTCGGCGCGAATGGGCCTTCATCGTCTTCTCCACCGTGTCAAGCTGCAGACGGAGCATGGCGGCATTGTCAAGGCCGGCCACGCTGTCCACCAATTCCCCTATATGCAGGTCTATCTCGACAGGAGGCAGGAGCCTGTGGGGATTTGAAGCCGGATCGGACGGCTTCTTCTTGTCGCTGCCTTTGTCCACGCGGTATTTCTTTGAAAGTTCCTCAAGTTCCGCCCTTTCGGAAGGTTTGCGCGCACCGATGGATTCGCGCATCTTGGCCGCGTCCACCTCGGCCGGTTTCACGGGCAGGTCGTCTGCCACAAGGGGGAATTCAAGCACAGGGGCATCGAAATATGCGCCCGGACGGAAGCAATGGAGTTTGTGGAACTTTGTGAGGTCAATCTTCCTGACCGCGCTTATCGGAGCCTTGAGCGTAAAAGGTTTGCCGTTCTTGTATGCCACGGCCTGAAGGGCTACGCGTTCGATGGAGCCGAGCGTTTCGTGCGTGTACTGCGCGAGGTCTATAAGTTCCTGGGGTTCTACTTCACCTGAATAGACCACGCTCCAGCCGCGCTCCTCAGCGGCACGGCGCAGGAAAGTGAACGTCAGGCGATAATTGCTGTCATTGACCAGAACCGCATTGAACGCAGTGGCGGAAAGCCTCTTGGCGTCAGCCGGTTCAAAAGCGAGTGTCAGGTTGAGCTTCTCGCCACGTTCGGTCTCTTCGACCGGGGGCAACTGCCTCTCCTGCGGTTTCGCATCGCTGCCCGATGGCTTAGGGCTTCCTGATTCTGAGGCGGCGCTTTGTGCTTCCGAAGACCGGCCTTTGTCGAATGCCTTCTGGTCGAACATCAGCTTCGCTCCCTTGGCTCCGTCCGGCTCGTGTCCTGCCGGGGCCACTACCACTATTTCCTTCAGAAGCACCGGAGTCTCGAACCCGTCGTCGTCCACATATGCCATCTTGCCGTCTATCCTTGTTATCACGCCACCGCCGACAGCGTTGAGGTAACGCACTCTGTCTCCTATGTTTGCCATTTTCAGTTTTCTTTTGCGGGCAGATTCGCCTCGAATTCCTCGTCCACTTTCTGTTCACGTGCCTCGTAGGCATCCACTATGCGCTGCACCAAAGGATGGCGCACAATGTCCTTCTTGCCGTATTCCACCACGCCTATCCCTTTCACTCCCTTCAATATGCGCAATGCCTGGAGAAGGCCGCTCTGCACGCTCCGTGGCAGGTCGATCTGCGTGGCGTCGCCCGTTATCACCATCTTAGCGTTCATGCCCATGCGTGTCAGGAACATCTTCATCTGGTGCTTTGTGGTGTTCTGCGCCTCATCGAGGATTATTACCGCGTCGTTGAGCGTGCGTCCGCGCATGAAGGCCAACGGTGCAATCTGGATTGTGTCGCTCTCCATGTATTCCTTCAGCTTCACGGCCGGGAGCATGTCCTCAAGGGCATCGTAAAGCGGCCGGAGATAGGGGTCGATCTTGTCCTTCATGTCGCCTGGCAGGAAACCGAGCTTCTCGCCCGCCTCCACTGCCGGACGCGACAGTATCACACGCTTGCAGGCCTTGTTCTTCAACGCCGCCACGGCCAGGGCAATGGCTATGTAGGTCTTGCCCGTTCCGGCCGGCCCGAGCGCGAAAGTGAGGTCGTTTTCCGCAAACGAGCGCACCATCTTGGCCTGGTTGGCGTTGCGCGGGGCTACAGGCCGCCCAGACTGGCCGAATATTATCACGCTGTCGCTGTTAACCGCCTTCGGAGGCTCGCCTTTGATTATGTCTATTATGACATCTTCGGAAATCTTGTTGTATTTCACCGCGTAGGCCTCGATTTCCTTGATCTTGCGTTCAAACTGCGCCGTCTCCGAATCCTCGCCTATCACCTTTATGACATTGCCGCGGGCCGCCATCCGCAGCTTCGGGAAAAGGTTGCGGATAAGGTTTATGTTGGCATTGTTGACGCCGTAGAACGTCTGCGGATCCACGCCGTCTATTATCACTATCCTTTCTATCAATTCTTTACACTTTATGCCTGACGCAAAGACTGCGTATGGCCTCTATATGGTCTGTGTCGTTTTTTTCCACCGCTTTTCAGCCCACGGAGCCTTCCAGTGTGATCTGAAGGAGCTTCTGGGCCTCGACCGCGAATTCCATCGGCAGCTTGTTCATCACCTCTTTGGCATAGCCGTTGACTATAAGGGCGACTGCCTCTTCGGTCGGGATGCCGCGCTGGCGGCAATAGAAGAGCTGTTCTTCGTTTATCTTCGACGTCGTGGCCTCATGCTCCACGGTGGAAGTGGAATTGTGCACGTCGATATAAGGGAACGTATGCGCGCCGCACTTGTCGCCCATCAGCAGCGAGTCGCACTGCGTATAGTTGCGGCATCCTTCCGCCTTGGCGGCCACGCGCACCAGACCTCGGTAGCTGTTCTGCGAATGTCCGGCAGATATGCCCTTGCTGACTATCGTGGAGCGCGAGTTGCGCCCTATGTGTATCATCTTGGTGCCGGTGTCGGCCTCCTGACGGTTGTTGGTGACGGCCACGGAATAGAATTCGCCCACCGACTCGTCGCCGCGGAGGATGCACGACGGGTATTTCCAGGTGATGGCCGATCCGGTCTCCACCTGAGTCCATGAAATCTTGGAGCGGTGGCCACGGCACAGACCCCGCTTGGTGACGAAGTTGTAGATGCCGCCTTTCCCGTCCTTGTCGCCGGCATACCAGTTCTGCACGGTGGAATACTTCACCTCGCTGCGCTCCTCGGCTATGATTTCCACTATGGCGGCATGGAGCTGGTTCTCGTCGCGCATCGGGGCGGTGCATCCCTCAAGATAGCTGACGTAGGCATCGTCGTCGGCCACAATCAGCGTGCGCTCGAACTGTCCGGTTCCTGCGGCGTTGATGCGGAAATACGTGCTGAGCTCCATAGGGCAACGTACGCCCTTGGGTATGTAGACAAACGAACCGTCGGAGAAGACTGCGGAGTTGAGCGCGGCGAAGAAATTGTCGCGGTAACCGACCACCGTCCCGAGATACTTCTTCACCAGGTCGGGATAGTCCTTGACGGCCTCGGAAAACGAACAGAAGATCACGCCGAGCTCGGCAAGCTTCTCGCGATGGGTGGTCTTCACGCTCACGGAATCCATCACGGCATCGACGGCAACGCCGGCAAGATGCTTCTGCTCCTCGAGCGATATGCCGAGCTTGTTGAAGGTCTTCACCAGTTCGGGATCCACCTCGTCCATGCTCTTCTTGAGCTCTTTCTTCTTAGGAGCCGCATAATAGCTGATGGCCTGGAAGTCTATCACGGGTATATGCAGATGCGCCCAACGCGGCATAGGCAGCGTGAGCCAGTGCCTGTAAGCCTCAAGGCGGAAATCGAGAAGCCACTGCGGCTCACCCTTCACTTCGGATATGTAGCGTATCACGTCCTCGTTGAGTCCCGGAGCCACCTTTTCGGTCTCAATGTCGCTCACGAACCCGTACTTGTATTCCGAGCCGGTGGCCTCGCGCAGCACCTCGCCCGAATCCTTGCGACCGCCTACCGGGGAAGCAGCCTTCACCTCACCGCTTTCGCCATAATTCTCCATATTTTCGTCTTTCACGTAAGTTTCAGAATATCATTTGAATCAGAGGTCTGGAAACGTTCCGTGAAGCCACGGCTTCCGCGTCTTCCTTAAACGGAAGACGGAAGGACGGCCCGACCCTCTGAAATCATTACGCAAAAGTACAAAAAAAGTTCTGTCCCGCAAAATCCCCTCCAATCAGCAACGCAAGGCAAACTTTATTTTATCAGGTTTTCGGGCAGGATGTTCATTGCTCCGGGGCACGAGCAGACGTATGCGCTCACCTCAACGGCGCGGCGGTGGGCCTCACGTATGCTTTTGCCTCGCAGCAGCGAGGCGATGAAGGCGGCGGTGAACGAGTCGCCCGCGCCTACGGTGTCGGCCACCGTCACTTCCGGGGTAGGGAAGAAGGACGACGAAGAGCGTCCGAAGACATGGCTGCCTTTTGTGCCGCAGGTGAGTATCACGCAGTCGATGATGTATTCTGACATCAGACGGCGGCATATCTCTTCGGTTCCGGATTGCGGCAGGCCGAGCATACGGCTCACTTCGGCAAGCTCTTCATCGTTTATCTTAAGCATGTTGCATCGTGTGAGCGACTGCTCTATGATTTCTTTTGAGAAGAAGCCTTGCCGAAGGTTTATGTCAAACACCTTGATGCGTCCGTGTCCGTCGGGCATCGTGTCAAGGAACATGTTGATGGTGTCGCGGGACACTTGGCTCCGTTGGGCAAGGGAGCCGAAGCAGGCCACCGTCGTGGTGCGGGCCAGTTCCAGAAGTTTTTTGTCCAATGGTATGAAATCCCATGCCGCGTGTTCTTTGATGTCGTAGCTGGGTATGCCTTCGTCGGCAAGTTTCACCTCCACCGTTCCTGTGGGCCGGGAGACAGTGGCCATTACCGTGTCGATGCGTCTTTGGGCGAGGGTTTCGGCTGCAAGGCGTCCGAGCTGGTCGTCGCCTATGGCCGACACCAATTTTGCGGGGAGGCCGAATTGGGATATGTTGTATACGAAATTTGCGGGCGCTCCTCCGAGCACGTTGCCTTCAGGCAGCATGTCCCAAAGCACTTCGCCTATGCCTATTATCTGTTGCTGAGGAAGATGATTCATTGTTCAATCGGTTGGAATGTGGCGGACAACATATGGATTTTGGATTTTGGGGTCCGCTTTGTATATGTATATAACAATTCTTCTCGCAAAAAAGGATAAATTCCGATCAGGAGGCCTTTCGGTGGTGTGCAGAGCGGGCAATGGCTGAATGGTGGTTGTATCGTCATCCTGACGCTGTTTATTCTTTGAGCAGATGGCAGTGCATGAGACGCCCTTCGGAGTCTCGCAGATGCATTCCGTTTCCTTCGCAGTATCGCCAGTGGCGGCATTCGGCGCAAGGGCCTGTCTTCATCCACGAGTGGTCTCGGTAGGGCCTGAAGCGGTTCTGCCACACGTCCCAGAAGTCGTCGCGGTATATGTTGCCCTGCGTGTAGTCTGCACGTATGCTCGGGCAGGAGCCGATGCCGCCGTCGATCAGCACCGACGCCACGGATATCCCGGCCTCGCATCCGAAGAAGCCGTCGCGCACGCTCCCTTCGTAGCCTGCCATGAAGCCTTCGCAGCAGAAAGAGGCGTGGATGCGTCCCTCCTTGCGTGTGGCCACGATGAACTCCATCAGCTCGGTGATTTGGGCTTTGTCGAGGTCGAACTCCGGGTATTGCTTCGCGCGCCCCGACGGGAAGATGGTGAAGAGCCTCCATCCTTTCACGCCCGCCTCGATGAGCTTCGTCCTCACCTGAGGCAGTTCGTCGAGCGAACGGGCGTTGACGCATGTAACCACGTCGAAATTGACTCCGTCGGCCTTTGCTGCCATTTTTATCGCCTCGTATGCACGGTCGAACGATTGCGGGTTGCCGCGCATCCAGTTGTGTGAGTCCTTGAGTCCGTCGAGGCTTATTGTGATGTTGTGGAGTCCTGCGCGTCGCAGCGAAGCGAACCGCTCAGGCGTGAGCAGCAGCCCGTTGGTCACGATTCCCCAAGGCAGCTCGCGGCGGTACAGCTCCAGCCCCACATGTTCGAGGTCTTGGCGCATCGTGGGTTCGCCTCCGGTCATTACGATGTTGAGGCGGTGGCGGCTGTCCCTGCCGAGGTGGGGCAGGATGGAGTCCACGGCGCGCAGGAAGTCTTCGGCGGGCATGTCGGGGTGCATGCCGGAGACTTTGCAGTCGCTCCCGCAGTGGCGGCAGGCGAGGTTGCAGCGGTGGGTGCATTCCCAGAAAAGCTGGCGCAGAGGATGTTCCCGGCGGTGCTGCATGCGCATCTTGCGCTTAAGCTCCAATGCCATCCTCTGCCTCAGTGACAATGGTTTCATGATTTGGCCGTTTATGTAAGGATGCCATAAGGTCGCTGAAATGTTCTTATGGCATCCCGGTGCGTGTCAATTTTTCTTTTTCAGCTTGAAGTCAACGCGGTCGATTATTGATGTCAATTGTCCTTCTTTGTCAACAGCAAGTTGGAGTTCAACATCGGTTGAGTCTGCTTCAAGTCCCGATTTTTCATCAGGAGTGCAGACAACCCATACTTTGTCAGTAGAAACCATTTTTCCAGTGGCTTCGTATTGTCCGCTGGAATCCGTGTTCCCGGTTGCGATTTTATGTCCTGTTGTATATTTGACGGTTATTTCAGCGTTTTCTACCGGATTGTTTTCTTCAGTAGAGACTTCTCCTTTGACGGTTATTTCTGAGTCAAATGTGGAAGGGCCTGTGCCGTACATGCACACATCGCTGTCGCAGGAGGAAAAACCGAGGGCTGCAACACCAAATCCGCAAAGTTTTGCAGCGAATGCCGCCGCTTTAATATGTATCTTCTTCATAAAGTCGGTTTGTATTGTTCGGTGCAAAGTTAGGGAAAATCCGGAAGATTTCAGGTGAAAAGGGCAATGAAAATATTCCACACTGTGAATTGTAACCTGTTTAGAACCAATGAATTGGAATGTGTGGAAAACTTAAATTTTCCACACATTATAATCGACTTGCAATCAACAAGTTATGATTTGGATGTGGAATATTTTATATATATTGTTTATTGCCAGTATGTTATGTACGGTTTGCGGGAGTCTCTCTTGGCCAAATTGGTTTATGTGGATTGTGAGGTTCTTAATATCATTCGGCTCGCCTGCGTGTATGATTTGAAAAAGAACCACACGAACCATGAATACCGGATTGGTTTATGTGGATTGTGTGGTTCTTATATAATTGTGTGGTTCTTATATTTAACGCACCATCTTGGCGAGAGCGTCGAGGTCGTCGGCACGGTCTATGAGTTCACCGCGTTCGTTGTAGAGAAAGAAGACGGGTATTTTAGAGACGTTGTATTTCAGAGCGTTGGATGAGCGGTCGGCTTCCGGGTCGAGGACGTTGACCCACGGAAGGTTTTCCGCCGCTTCGCGCCATCCGTATTGGTCATTGTCGAGGCTGACCTGGTAGACGTTCATTCCGGCGGCGTGGCATCGGGCCACGGCCTTGTTGATCAACGGAGCGTCGGGATGGGTGAGCACGGAGAACACTACGAGCGTGCGCCGTCCGTTGCCAAGGAGTTCGGATAGGCTGCGGCTCTTGCCGTTGCGGTCGGGGAGGGTGATGTCGATGGCGGTCAGTTCCTTGTCGGCCTGCAGCACCTGCTTTTTCCCTTGTGCCGAGTTGCGTTCGCGCAGGGCGCGGATTGCGGTCTGCTCAAGATACTGAGTCCGGGGGTCTGCGGGCTTGAATTCCTTGAAAGCCGTTGCCACTGCGGTGTAATACTTGATGTCGGTATGGTCGGCCGGGTCGAAGAGCGGTCTGTCTCCCACGGTCTTTGTGAGGACGTAGAAGCTCAGGAGCGAACCGCGTGAGTCGCGGATGTATTTGTCGTAGACCTGACGCTTGAAGTCTGACATGTCGCCGCCTTTGGCTGCGGCAGCCGAGAGTGCGTGGTCGAATTCCGCCATTTTTCCGGCTTGTTCGGAGCCTTCGAGCGTATAGTTGGTGGCGAGTCCCGGCTTGCGCCCCTTCACGTTGATGGTCTCCGTGGAGTCAACGGGGAAATAGACGTATTCGCCGCCGATGCCGAGGCGGTAGACCTCAGGCGCGGCCGGAGAGGGGAGGGATATGGAGAATTTGCCTCCAGGAGATGTCCGTGTCGAGTCTATCGGTTGCCAGCGTCCACGGAAGTCGCTTTTCTCCACCACGACGCTGCTGTCGGGGGCACCCTCGATCTCGCCTTTTACCTTGAACCCGCGTTCGCCGCAGCCTCCGGCCACTATGAACGCCAACAATGCGCATGCCGCGCATAAGCATCTGATTATCCTTTTTTCCATATCGGATATGTCGTTTATCGGTTATTGATGTTCAAAATTACACGATATTCCTGACGTGTACAAAAAACGGCACCAAAAACTGGCGGCGGGTCATTGCCTTGACTTGGCAGGGACGACCTCGCCACGGGAAATGTACCATACGTAGCCTTCCGTGCTTTCAAGCCGGAGCGCTTTCTGGAGCAGACGCATGTATTCCTCCACCTGCCGGCAGTGGCTGACGCGTTTTTTGCGGTAAGCGTCATCATCGAGCGCGCCCGTCTTGTAGTCCACCACAACGGCGCGGCGTCCGTCGCGGCTGATCATCACCCGGTCGGGGCGTTTGGTGGCTCCGGCGGCGATTATAGGGCGTTCGTTGACCACGCGCCACTCGCCTGAGAACCATCCGTAGCTTTCCACCGAAGCCATTGCGGCGGCGAGCATCCCGGTTGCCTTTCGGGCTTCTTCCGGGGTGATTTCGCCGCTTACGGCGCGCTTTCTTACGGCACGTTCGAGGTCGGATGCCGTCTCCACGTCGGCGAGTATGTCGTGGAACAGATTGCCGAATGAGCGTCCGTCTGCCCGTCTTGCCCCGTCGGTCTCCTCTTCATCGGCAAAGGTGAGTCGGCTCTTGTAGCCCAGCCTTGTGAGCAGCGGTGAAGATGCGTATTTTTCCGCCACCACCACTCTCGTGGCTGTCTTTTCGGAAGACTGTTCCGTTTTGCCGCGTTCGTTTTCCCGTCGTGCCGCAGGGTCGGCCACAGGGTCGCCGTAGGTGATTCTCAACGAGTCTCCAGGCCCGACGTTGTCGGAACGGAAAAGCTCTTCCCTTGCAAGCCATGCGCCGCTTTCGTCGGCTTTTATCTCGTCCACGGCATATGAGGCAGCGGCGTTCCTGTCAGGTGAGAAAAAGTAATAAAGCATGCGGCACAGCTCCCGGCAGTCGGTCGGCAATGTGTCGGGCAGAGGGGTCTTTGAGTTCTTTTTTGCTTTGGTGAGCTTTGTGAAGATGTAGAGTTCCTCTGCGGCACGCGTGCAGGCCACGTAGGCCGTGTTGAGAGTGTCCATCGTTTCCCCGTAGAGGTTTTCCGTGAAAGCTTCCCTGAGCGGGGAGGCGGGCATGAGCCTTTGGTCAATCTTCACCGGAAGCAGCGGTGGGAGCGCGGGGCCGCCGGTCAGTCTCAGCATGGGCTTCAGCCACAGGTATGAATCGTGGGAGTTGCCGGTCTTTGAGGTCTTTCCGAACGACGGCGAGAAGTCGGGAAGAATCACGCATTTGAATTCCAGCCCTTTGGACTTGTGGATGGTCATGACCCTTACGGCGTCGGCCCCTTCGGGCGAGTTGATGGAGAGGCGTGAGCCTTTGGTCTTCCACCAGTCCACGAACGATGCCGCATCGGCCGGATAGTTTCGGCAATAGTCTATCACACAGTCTTGAAATGCCGCGATGAATGCCGCATCGGTCTTTTTAAGCCCCGCCGGCACCATTTCTCCTATCACGGCTTCTACGAGCGCGGGAAGCGTAACGGACGGCATTCCGGATATTATTCCGGCGAACTTACCGATGCCTGCAGGGTCTTTGAAGAACTCTTCTATCTGGCGGTCGGGGTCGAGTTCCTGGTGTGAGGCTATGAAGAGCGAGAACATGGCTTCCGCGCCTGATTCCGGCATCGGGGGTTCTCCGGATTCTTCCGCGTCAGGGAGTGAGGCGACCGACACCATCTCCAGCGCGGCAACGATGATCCGGACTGCACGCGATATGCCTATCTTCAGCGACTCGTCGCTTATGAAGTCGATGCTCCTGCGCGCGTCAGGACGGGAGTTGTAGGCTATCAGATGGCTTATAATATCCGCGCCTTGGGAATTGCGCTCCACGAGGACTGCGATGTCGGCCATCCTGTAGCCACGGTCGACCAGACGGTCGATCAGGGGTCCTACGTGGGCGAATCTGTCCACACTGCCGTCCGGGTCTGGCTGGTCCGCGTCGGGGTCGATGAAGTTCATCTCCACGTAGCCGGAATCCTCCGCTTCGCCTTTGCGCGGATACTGCACTACGTTGGAATACAGGGCGGCGAGCGAATGTTCCTGACTGTTCATCCCAAGTTCGCGTCCGGCCATGTCGAGATGTGCTGAGGCGAGGGTGAAGAGCGTGTTGTTGAACTCCACTATGCGGCGCATGCTCCGGTGGTTGGTGTTCTCGGCCTTCTCAGTCCCGGCAGTCCCGAACGGCATGCGGCGGAATTCCTCAGGGACTTTCGACGTGATGAGCGACGGGTCGGCGTTGCGGAAACGGTAGATGCTCTGCTTGGCGTCGCCGATGATGAGGTTGTCGAGCGAACGGCTCACGGATTCGCGTAGCAGAGGCCGTATGTTGTCCCATTGCAGCGCGGAAGTGTCCTGGAATTCGTCGATGAGGTAATGGTCGAGGCGTGAGCCTATGCGCTCGTAGATGAAAGGCGCGTCGTCGTCGCCTATGACCTTTGACAGCATGGTGTTCGTGTCGGAAAGCTCAAGAAGGTTGTTGTCCCTGAGGAAGCCTTTCACGTTCTCGCGTATGCGGTACATCAGGGCAGGGAAAGGGAGCGTTGGCATGTAAAGCCTCCATAGCAACGCTTCGTCGGTCGATGCCAGTGCTTTCCAGTTGTCGATGGCCGCATACAGGCTTCTCACTGAATCGGCGAGTTCGCCGAGCACGGCGGTCGAAAGCCCGTGTTTCTTGGATTTTGACGACAGGCAGGCCTCGTCTTTGTCGGCCAGTTTGGTCTGGAGCGTCGTGTATTTGAAATCCACGGGACAGAATATGTCGGATGAGCCGATGGTCTTCTGCACGTGCGACGCGAGGTTGTTCGCCCCGTTGGCCTTCAGGTCGAGCCCGTGGCGTGAAAAGGCCTTTGCGGCTTCGTTCGCGGCCTCTACGGCCTGTCTGTGGGCTTCACGCAGCGGCTTCTCGATATGCTCCGCGTATTCGGCGATGACAGCCGAATAGTCTTCCGTGCTGTCGAAGTAGCCGTCGAATTCCCTCTTCATGCGCTTGAAGTCCTCCTTTTCCATTTCGCCCACTATCTCCTTGAGCCTTTTGCGCAAAGAACCGGAGCGGGAACCGGAGCCGGCGGCAAACATGTTCCAGTGAGAACCGGCACCGGCGGCGTCACGCATCAGGCGTCCGATCCAGTAGACGGTCTCAGGGTCGGCGTTCCCCTCGCTGAGGTTTCTGACGGTCAGGTCGATGCCCGAGTCAATCAGGAAAGCGTTGTCAAGCTCCACCTGGTAAGAGTCGTTGAGGTCTGCTTCGTAGGCGAAAGTGCGCAGCACTGTCTGGAAGAACGAGTCTATGGTGGAGATCTGGAAGTCGGAATAATTGTTTAGGAGCGCGTTGAGCGCAAGCCTGCAGGCTTCGCGTATTTTCGCTTCGGCAACACCCAGCTTTTCTATGAAATGCTGCAGGTAATCGGTCTTTTCAGCATCTGCCGAGCGTCCGGCCAGGTCGGTCAGTTTCTCGATTATGCGGCTTTTCATCTCAGCCGTGGCCTTGTTGGTGAAGGTTATGGCGAGAATGTGGGAAGCCGCGTCCTCGATTTCGTCGGGACGGCGGAGGCGGGTTTTCCCGTCCTCGTCGCGGATTGATATTAGCATGCCGATGAACGACCGGGCGAGCGTGTATGTCTTCCCGGAGCCGGCTGAGGCGCGTTGAAGGAGAAGCATGTTTGGGGGAATTGTCAGGGAAGCCGGAGGCTCATAATTTATATCCGAGGTCTTGGAGGATTTCTGCGGCACGGTCGCGCCAGTCGCCCTGGAGCAGTATCTCGCCGCCGCGCGAGCTGCCGCCGACCCCGATTTTCTGTTTGAGCGTCTTGGCGGTCTCGGCCACCTCTTCGTCGTTTCCGGTGAAACCGTAGATTATCGTCGCGGTTTTCCCTTTACGCCCTTTCCGGTCGAGTTCTATGTGGAGCTTTCCGCCTTGACTGCCGGTTTTTCCTTGTGTTAGTGTTTCTTCCTGAGCGGTCTCTTCCCCCTCGGGGAGAGTGCCGCTTGCGCCCAAAGCGGCAAGCGCGTCTTTCCAGTCCATTGCCATATGTGTCTTTTTCTACAAAGATAGCTGATTGTCCCGGAATGTGCAAGTCCCGGAATCCTTTTTCGGGAAACCGGGACTGTGGTTTTTGGTTCGTTGGTCTTCAGAATATCACCTGCAGGCGGGCCATGAAGCCGTTGACGCTCATGGAAGGTGCGTCGGCGCGTCCCCATGTGTGCGTGTAGCTGTAGTGCAGACGGGCGATCATGTACTTGTTGATGTAATAGTTGAACGTGCAGGAAAGGTCGTTCATGCGTCCGCCGTAGACTCCGGCTGAGGCGTCGGTGAGCGTGGTGTAGTTGTAGTTGAGCACGCATTCTAGCGCGCCTTTCTTAGGCGTGGCCAGTCCTGCGTCGGGCATCGAATAGGAATAGTCTCCGCCGAGAATCAGTCCGCGCAGGGTTACGTATGCTCCTTGTCCGGTGAATGCGCGCAGGCCGTTGCGGCGGTTCACGCGCTGGAAGAAGTACTGCGACTCGAGCGCCACAGGGCCGTAGTTGAGCAGAAGCTCGGGGGTGAACTTCCAAAGGTTCATGGCATGGTCCACGGTGGCGTCGAGGGCCGTAACCTGGGCCACGCGGGTCGGGAAGTTGCTCTTGAACTGGAAGGAGTTGTGAGGCGTTTCAGGGTCGTTGACGTTCTGAGGCGTTGCGAATCCTCCGGAGAAGCCCACCTGCACCACCTTCCCCTCTTCATGGAGAGGGCGGGCCACGAGACGCGAACGGAATCCCCAGCCTTCCTGGGTGAACTGGTCGGGCCGGAGCACTACCGTGGTGGCTTTCGGCTCCACGTGGACGCTTCCTGTGCCGAAGAACTTGTCGCCGTTGTAGACGTACATGAGGCCGATCTGGCGCGAGTCGTTGAAGACTGCGTTGCTCACGGGTTCTTCCATGGTTGGCTTCATGGATGAGCTTGTCGCGCTCTGGAGGCCGTATTGGTGGATGAACGAGCCGGCGCGCAGAAGATGCTGGTCGTTGAAGTCGTATTCAAAGAACACGTCTTTGAGTCCGACCTTGTTGTAGGCGAAGCCCACGTCTATTTTCGCTTTCCATTTGCCGTATTGCATCTTGGCTCCGAGACGCACGTCGGGGATGGCGAATCCGTCCTTGAACTGCGGCTTCTGCGGTGTGGCGTAGATTGCGCCGTCGAGGAGTATGCGGCCTGTGGGGTTGATTTTGAACTTTGGCTCGTCGTTCTGGGCCATGGCTGCATTCGTGCCGCAGAGAAGCGCGGCGGAGGCGATGAGTATGGTCGTCTTCATAGCTGAAAGGGGATTTATGGTAAATGTTCGGTCTTTAGGGTGCGAAGCCGTCCTGACTTCGCGTTTTTTGTGGAATCGGAATGGTCAATTGTTTCTTTTTCCCGGCTTCACTTTCCCGGCTTTCTTGAGCTGGGAGAACTCCTTCTTTGCCTTGTCGAGCTGCTTGTTGAAGCCTTCGTCGGCATGCAGGCGTGCCACCGCTCCGGCAGCCACCACCCGGCCTGCGTCCACGTCGCTCTGGAAATGGTAGCCGCAGATTACGCGCGATTCGCCCATCTGGAATCCACGGTCAAGGATTTCGTCGATGCGGTCTGGGTTGATTTCGGAAAGGACCAGTGCTGTGGCCCATCCGATGGAAGTGTGGCCGGAAGGATAAGAGCCGTTTGTGGAAAGCTCCTCCTGCTGCTCGGGATTGCATGTCATCTCATCAAAGAAAGCGAATGGGCGTACGCGGTTGTAGTGGTTTTTCGCGTCGCGGGTGGCGAGGTCGCCTGCGTCTTCACGCATTCCTACCACGAGTTTGTATATTTCAGGGGTGCCGTCTTTGGTGATGTCGATTCCGAAAGCTTCGGAGAATGCACGCGGCACACCGTCTCCGTCCACACGTGCGTCTTGGAACGCCTGTTCGCCGCGTTCGGTCTTGCGCTGGGCCTTGCCCCAGTCGTAGCGTGCCTTGTCGTACAGGAACTGCACCGAAGCCATGTCCGGCGGGGGCGGAAGCAGCTCGAGGCTGTTGGCCACGTCCCCTTCCTGGAGGAAAAAGACTTCAGGCTGAGTACGGTGGTCTTTGATTTTCGATGTAACTGCTGGTGCGGTCTGGGCAAACGCCCCAGTTGCGAATACTGCGCCCAACAAAAGTGCGGAGATTCTCAATGCTTTCATAATACGGTTGTTTTTGTTTAGTTAAGAATTTCGGTCTATAGCTTTTGCATCCTTTGTCAATCTCGGATACAGAATCATAACGCCGGACGGAGTTGATTGGTTTTTAAGAGGCAGTTTAAAAATGACTGTTAATTTGAGATTGCGCGTCGGGAATGTTTTTCTCGCTGATTTGCCGCTCTTTCGCGAAAAATTGAGTAATTTTGTATTGACAAATGTTCAGTAATAAGTTTCTGCAAAGAATTCAAACACACTCTAAGATGACAGTTCAAGAAATCATATCCCAAGGCGTCGCTGACGCTGTGAAATCGCTTTACGGCGTTGCCGTGGCTCCTGAGTCCGTGAACCCTTCACCGACCAAGAAGGAATTCGAGGGCAACCTTACCGTAGTTGTTTTCCCGTTCCTGAAGGCTTCCCGCAAAGCACCGGAGGCCACTGCTGCTGAGATGGGCCAATGGCTTAAAGAGAATGTTGATGCTGTGGCTGATTTCAATGTCATAAAGGGTTTCCTCAACATATCGGTCGATCCGGCTTTCTGGCGCAACCAGCTGCTCTCAGTCGCATCTGACGACAGTTTCGGCTTCCGTGAGGCCACGGAGGATTCGCCGCTCGTCATGGTGGAGTATTCTTCGCCAAACACCAACAAGCCGCTCCATCTTGGCCATGTGCGCAACAATCTTCTCGGATATTCCGTGGCGCAGATTCTTAAGGCCAACGGCAACAGGGTGGTCAAGACCAATATCGTCAACGACCGTGGCATACACATATGCAAGTCGATGCTTGCCTGGAAAAAGTGGGGCGAAGGCGCTACTCCGGAATCGACCGGGAAGAAGGGCGACCACCTAATCGGCGATTTCTATGTGGCTTTCGACAAGCATTTCAAGGATGAGGTGAAAGCCATCATGGAGGAGAAGAAGATTGAAAAGGAGGAAGCCGAGAAGCTGAGTCCGCTGATGGAGGAGGCCCGCGAGATGCTCCGCCGCTGGGAAAAGGGCGACGAGGAGGTGCGGTCTCTGTGGAAGATGATGAACGAGTGGGTGTATGCCGGCTTCGACGAGACTTACAGACGCATGGGCGTGGACTTCGACAAGATATATTATGAATCGGACACTTATCTTGAAGGCAAGGACTTGGTGCTCGGAGGCCTTGAAAAGGGGATAATGTACCGCAAGGAGGACGGTTCGGTGTGGGCCGACCTCACTGCCGACGGTCTTGACCACAAGCTGCTGCTCCGCGCCGACGGCACGAGCGTGTATATGACCCAGGACATAGGCACGGCCAAGCTGCGCTACCGCGATTTCCCCATTGACCGTATGATTTACGTGGTCGGCAACGAACAGAACTACCATTTTCAGGTGCTTTCGCTGCTGCTCGACAAACTCGGTTTCAAATGGGGCAAAGACCTCGTTCATTTCTCCTACGGGATGGTTGAGCTTCCGGAAGGGAAGATGAAGAGCCGTGAGGGGACGGTGGTTGACGCCGACGACCTTATGGCCACTATGATTGCCGATGCGGCCGATGCTTCTGCCGACCGGTTCAGGGACATGCCGGCTGAAGAGGCGGCTGAAATCTCACGTATGGTCGGCCTGGGCGCGCTGAAGTATTTCCTGCTCAAGGTGGATCCCCGCAAGAACATGCTTTTCAATCCCAAGGAATCAATCGACTTCAACGGAAACACGGGGCCGTTCCTGCAGTACACTTATGCGCGCATACGCTCTGTGATGCGGAAGGCCGGCGACATCGACACGGCGGCTATGGCTCACGCAATTCCCAATGAGAAAGAGACCTCGCTCATACAGAAAGTGGCCGATTTCCCCTCGACTGTGGCAGAGGCAGGACGTTCGCTTTCTCCGGCTCTGATAGCCAATTATTGCTATGACCTGGCCAAGGAGTACAATCAGTTCTATCACGACTATTCCATCCTGCGCGAAGAGGACATGGCGGTGAAGGCATTGCGTCTTGAGCTTTCCTCGGTGGTGGCCCGCACGCTCCGCTCAGCCGCGTCGCTTCTGGGAATCGAGATGCCGGAACGCATGTAGAAGTGAAATTTTTCGCCATTTCCGACGTTAATATTTTACATACAGACAGAATCAAAACATAACACAAATGGATTACTTCAATCAAAACACTTCCACGCCTCCGCCGTATTACGGCGGGAGAAGCGTTACGGCCCAGACAAATGCCGTAATGAAGCGTGTGTATCTCAGAATGTTCATCGGGCTGCTCATATCGGCCTTCGTGTCCCTCGGTGTGGCTTCGTCTCCGGCGGCTTTGGCCTTCCTGTTCGGCAACAAGCTCGTCTTTTGGGGCATGCTTATAGCGATGTTCGTGATGGCGTGGGTGATTCCGGGCAGGCTCAACAAGATGTCCACCACGACATGCATGATGTTGTTCTGCCTGTTTTCAGCCCTTATGGGGGCGTGGATCGCTCCCATATTCCTGGTGTACAGACTCGGCACCATAGTCTATACGTTCTTCATCACGGCCGGAACCTTCGGGGCGATGTCGGTCTACGGTTATTTCACCAAGACCGACCTCTCCAAAATGGGTTCTTTCCTGATGATGGCTCTGTTCGGACTTATGATAGCGATTGTGGTCAATATATTCTGGGCCAATTCGACTATGGAATGGATCATTTCGATTGTCGGCGTATTGATTTTTGTCGGTCTCACCGCGTGGGACACGCAGCAGGTGAAGCGGTTGGCCGCGGCCAACCTTGATCCGGCTCTTGCCGACAAGCTTGCCACGATGGGCGCGATGAACCTCTATCTGGACTTCATCAACCTGTTCCTCTTCCTTCTCCGCATTTTCGGAGGCAGCCGAGACTGAGGCCGGGAATGAACCGTTAAGAAACAGAAAGGCTTGCGACAATCAGAAGTCGCAAGCCTTTCTTGTTTCATTTGCTTTCTGCCATCGGCCGATTATGGCTGATGGCTTTAGGATTCAGTCGCGGTTGCGCGGGCCGCGGTCGCCTCTGTCACCGCGCGGACCTCTGTCACCGTCGCGGCGCGGGCCGTGTTCGCCGTCTCTGCGTGGGCCTCTGTCGCCATCGCGGCGCGGACGCGGGCCACGGTCGCCGCCTTCACGGCGTGGACGGCCTTCACGCTCCACATAGCCTTCCGGCTTGGGCTGGAGCGCACGCATGGACAGACGGTATTTGCCGGTCTTCTTGTCAATCTCAATCAGCTTGACTGTGAGCTTGTCGCCCTCTTTCAGGCCGCTGGATGCCATGTCTTCGATGCGGTTCCATGAAATCTCGCTGATGTGGAGGAGTCCGTCGCGCCCTGGCATGAACTCCACGAATGCGCCGAAGTCGAGGATGGAACGCACCGTGCCTTCGTAGACTTCGCCCTCTTCAGGCTGCGCGACGATGGCCTTGATGCGTGCAAGGGCCTTGTCGATGCTCTCCTTGTCTTTTGAAGCGATTTCCACGCGTCCTACTCCTGTCTTTTCGTCCTCGTCGATCGAGATGACTGTTCCGGTCTCTTCCTGTATGCCTTGGATCACTTTGCCCTGAGGGCCGATCACGGCACCGATCATCTCTTTCGGAATCTCGATGGTAACGAGGCGAGGAACGTGAGGCTTGTAGTCCTCGCGCGGAGCCGGGATGGTCTCGTTGATTATGTTGAGGATATGCAGACGGCCTTCCTTTGCCTGTGCGAGGGCTTTCTCGAGCACCTCGTAGCTGAGTCCGTCGCACTTGATGTCCATCTGGGTGGCGGTGATGCCCTCGGTGGTTCCGGTTACCTTGAAGTCCATGTCGCCGAGGTGGTCCTCATCGCCGAGGATGTCGGAGAGTATGGCATATTTCACGTTGTCGGCATCTGAGATGAGGCCCATCGCAACGCCGGCCACAGGACGCTTCATCTGGACACCTGCGTCGAGAAGGGCAAGCGTGCCGCCGCATACGGTTGCCATGGAGGACGAGCCGTTGGACTCAAGGATGTCGCTGACTATGCGGCAAGTGTAAGGGAAAGCGTCGGGGAACATGCGCTTCAGGGCACGGTGTGCAAGGTTGCCGTGTCCGATTTCGCGGCGTCCTACGCCGCGCTGCGGACGGGCTTCGCCGGTGGAGAAGGGCGGGAAGTTGTAGTGGAGAAGGAAGCGCTCCTTGCTCTGGTTCAGCACGTCGTCGATGATTTTCTCGTCGAGCGTGGTGCCGAGCGTGGCGGTTACGAGAGCCTGGGTCTCGCCACGTGTGAATATGGCGGCTCCGTGAGGCCCCGGAAGATAGTCCACTTCACACCATATCGGTCGGATTTCTGTGGTCTTGCGGCCGTCGAGGCGGATTCCCTCGTCGAGCACGCAACGGCGCATAGCGTCTTTCTCCACGTCATGGTAGTAACGCTTCACCATTGCGGTGCGCTGGTCTTCGCTGTATTTTTCGAGCTGCTCCTCGGTCATTTCGGGCAGAGCCTCGATGTATTCGTCGCGGATTGCCTTGAAGGCGTCGTTGCGCCAATGCTTGTCCGCGCTTCCGGTCTTTGCGATTGCATAAGCCTTGTCGTAGCATTTCTCGCGCACGTCGGCACGCAGTTCGTCATCGTTGATTTCATGGCAATATTCGCGCTTGGTCTCCTTGCCGGCCTCCTTCATAAGCTCGATCTGTGCCGTGCAGTGCTTCTTTATTTCCTCGTGGGCCACCTTTAGGGCTTCGAGCAGCTCTGCCTCGGAAACCTCGTTCATCTCGCCTTCTACCATCATGATGTTGTCGTAGGTGGCGCCCACCATCAGTTCGATGTCGGCACGTTTCATCTGGTCGAAAGTCGGGTTGATCACCCATTCCCCGTCCACTCGTGCCACGCGCACTTCCGATATGGGGCCGTTGAAGGGGATGTCGCTGACGGCCAGTGCAGCCGATGCGGCGATTCCGGCAAGAGCGTCGGGAGCGTCGTTCTCGTCGGCTGAATACATGGTTACGTTGACGAAAGTCTCTGCGTGGTAATTGTCGGGGAAGAGAGGACGGAGCACGCGGTCTACAAGCCGCGATGTCAATATCTCGTAGTCGCTGGCGCGGCCCTCACGCTTGAGGAAACCGCCCGGATAGCGGCCGATTGATGCGTATTTCTCTTTGTATTCCACCGTCAGTGGCATGAAATCCACGCCTTCGTTGGCTTCCTGGGCCGAGCATACGGTGGCGAGCAACATCGTGTTGCCCATTCTGACTTCTACCGCTCCATCGGCCTGCTTGGCAAGCTTGCCGGTCTCGATCGTGATTTCACGGCCGTCGGGGAGGCAGATGGTTTTCTTGATTGGTTTTAGCATAAAATCTTTATTGTTTTTCTTCGCTATGAAAATTCACGCAAAGTTACGCATTTTTCTTGACACGTCCCCATTTTACACCATAATTAATGTGTTGACAATGCCGTTTTCTTCCTGTTGGCTGCGTTTTGGCTTGCAGACTTTTGCGGGAACGGAGAAAAATGACTAACTTTGCGCAATAACCAACATATTTTCAATCTTGGACACAGATCCTTTGCCAACGCCCTTGGCGGCGTCGATAAACCTTTCCATACTTCTTCAGCGTGCGATAGAGTTCCATGCGCCCGATTCGATGAGTTGGGCCGCGTGGTCGGTGCTTATTGTGATTGCCTGCGTCTGCCTTATGCTTTCGGCTTTCGTGAGCGGCAGTGAAATCGCGTATTTCGGCCTTACGCCGGCCGACATCGACGATCTGCGCGACGAGGAAGACGACCCCAAGTGTTCTCGGGCATATTCATTGGTGAAAAGGTCGGAACAGCTCCTCGCTACGATTCTCATATCCAACAACCTTGTCAACATCACAATGGTCGTGCTGATGACGTTTGCCATCAACCAGACTGTAACGTTCAACAGTTCTGTGGTCAACTTCTTGGTGCAGACCGTCTTCCTGACATTCCTCCTGCTCCTTTTCGGTGAAATATTCCCGAAGCTCGTGGCCCGCGGACGCACCTTGGCATGGGTGAAGAGCGCATCAGGTTTCCTTTCACTGCTTTTCCGCCTCACTGCCCCTTTGGCCAGGGTGATGGTGAAATCGACAGGAATCGTCAACCGCATAGTTACAAAGAAACAGGAGACCATCTCGACCGACGAGCTTGAAAAGGCTCTTGAGATTTCCGACATGCAGGAGGGCAAGGACAAGGAGATGCTTGAAGGGATTCTGAGTTTCGGCGAGAAGGAGGTGTGCGAGATTATGATTCCCCGCATCGATGTAACTGCCATCGAGTACCATGACGGCTACAGGCAGGTGCTTGATACGATAACCACTACAGGCTATTCCAGGATTCCGGTCTACGACACTTCGCAGGATTCCATCCGCGGCATCCTTTACAGCAAGGACCTGCTTCCTTATATAGAGACCTGCTCCGACGGCTTCAATTGGCAGAAACTTCTGCGTGAGCCTTATTATGTGCCGGAATCGCGTATGATAGACGATCTTCTTGAGGATTTCCGCAAGCGTAAGATGCATATGGCCATAGTGGTGGATGAATACGGCGGAACTCGCGGCATCGTTACCTTGGAAGACATAATCGAAGAGATAGTGGGGCAGATTGACGACGAATACGACCATGAGGAGCGGATGTACAAGAAAGTTGGCCCAGGGACGTTTGTCTTCGATGCGAAAGTGCCGTTGGGCGATTTCTGCCATATAATAGGCGTCGATGATGAAGAGCTTGGCGATGAGGTGGAGGCTGAGACTCTGGCCGGGCTTCTGCTCGAAATAAAAGGTGATTTCCCTCAGCCGAAAGAAACGCTGGAAAGGGGACGCTGCCGGTTCCTCGTGCTCGATATGGAGCGGCACCGCATCACGCGAGTACGGGTTTCGGTGGATGATCATCAGGAGAAACAAGGGGCCTGATATGGTTCGCCCGCAGTGGATTGTCAGCGGATTGTGCAGGCTGATGCCTTTCAGGACAATCTCTTAGAGTATGGTTGGAATTTTTATTCAAGATTTTTTATGGAGGATTTCGGGACGGATTCGCGCATGCAGACGAGGGAGTGCAGCGGGCTGCATGACCGGGGCAAAGGCGTGAAGACGGCCGAAAGACCCATAAAGGCACACTCGAACGGCACACTACGGCATTTTCACGTCCTTTCACTCGTTTCACAGGCCGCCATGCGCCTCGTTCCAAGGCCCGGAAAGCCCTGTGAAACTGCCTGTAAAAATCAGAATAAAGATTCAAACACACTCTTAGGTGTATTTTTAAATTGCAGAAATAACGATGGAAACAGACTTCATATATTGGCGGCATCTGACTCCTGTGGGAATCAAGGTCGAAGAGATTACGGGTCGTGAAGACAAATCCGGGCTTGTCTGGCTTGATATGGCTCGGCAGATTTATTGTGAGAACGGCAGGGACGGGGTATTCCGTGCAGTTCTTCACCTTGATTCGGGCGTTCCGCTTCTGGACGGCGAGCAGACGAGGATTTCGGTAACCCATACGGACGGACTTCTCGCGGTGGCTTCGTTGCCCAAGACCCCGGAAGCCGACTTGCGTGGATTTTCGCTGCGTACATCGCTTGGCATAGACGCTGAGCGTCGCGACCGCGAGCAGGTGATGAAGGTTCGCGACAAGTTCCTTTCTGATGAAGAAAAGACCCTCGTGGGCGAATCTTTGGATGCCAACATCATCGCGTGGACATCGAAGGAGGCTCTGTACAAGTCGTCTCTGTATCCGGGCCTTGACTGGCGCAAAGACATCAGGCTCTTGAAGCTTCCTGTTCCCGGGGCTCCGACGATGCTGAAAGGCCAGGAACCGCCGACGGTAGGTCTGGCAGAAATCACGGTGCCTGAACGCGGTGTTGTCCAGATGGAACTGTACTGCTACTATTCAGAAGATTTCTGCATCACGCTTGCCTATTCCCCGAAGTGTGCCAAGTACAACCGGGGATAGGCTTCGGGCATTCCTGCAAGTATTGGTATTACAGGATGCTGCGTAGCTGAAGGCATACGACCGTAATTCCCAAGGTGGCGATTATCAGCATATACCTGTTTTCTTTGATTATCTCTGCTATCTCTTTCATGGCATAAATGTTTTTATGATGCAAAGTTAATCCATACGGCTGCATCATCATTGCAGTTGCATTTTAATGAGTGTTAAAAAGGTTTTGTGTTGCCTTTTCAGAAGCGCACGCCTACGCTTGCCGACAGATTCTCGACTGAACTGAAGAGTGAATAGTCGCTGCTTCTGTACCAGCTTCCGTCGAATGCGGCCTGTATGCCGAGGAAGAAGTCAGAGATGTTCCAGGTGAGCGACATCTTGCCTTTCACGCCGAGCGACAGCATGTCCTGCCTGCCCTCGAGGGAGTCGTCGAAGCATCTGTTGATGCCTACGGCAGGAATCACGGTGGTGTTGTAGAGCCAGTTTTTCGCGAAGGCGAGATTGTAGCCGTATCCGGCCATAAGGCAGAAGTTGTTGTAGTGGAATTTGTATTTACCTACAGGAAGGGTCAGGTATTCAAGGAGATGTTCGGGGAGGGTCGTGAAGTCGAGAGATACGTTGCGGTTGGCGTATGTGAAGCCGACGATGAAAGACCCCGCGCTTTTCTTTTGGTATTTGGAGAAACTGTAGGCCGCACCTTGGGAATACCGCCTGTGGTTGAAGAAATAGTATGCGTCAATCCCGTATGTGCGCATGAAGACTCCGGGGAAATGTTCCTTGAAAAGCCTGCCGTTGTTGTATTTCCCGAAAGTCCTCAGATAGCTTCCTCCCGTGTTTTCGTTGTAGTAGAGTTCTACGGAGAATAGCGCGCAGCTGAATCCGGTACCCATCTTCTTGTGCAGAATGGGCTTGTTGCCGATTATATTGCTCATGTCGAGCGAATAACCTACGCTTACGGCCATATACTGCAGATACGCGCCAAGGTTGCAGTATATGTCGCCCATGAGGCGCATAGGCATGTCGTGTCGGAAATTGAATGCGTAACTGTCTGCCCAGTTGTCGTTTCGCAACACCGCTTTCCATCGCTTGCCTGTCCCGGCCACATAAGTGGTGTCGTAACTGTTGAATGTCCGGTCGGCCCAGTTGTAGACTTTTACGCAGAAACCGAGGAAGCGCGGGTATATTACCGTACTGTCCTTCATGTCCAGATTGCGGCCTTTCAGCCTGTTCCACCACCAATCAGGGCTTTCTTTGCGGTCTGAAGGTTCCGTTTCAGGATTCAAGCCCCCCCGCAAGTCCTGACACAGTATTGCTTGAGTGCGGTTCAGGTCGATGCCATGGCCTTCTGTTTCCGGATTGATGGTAACGGTCTTGTATGAGCTTGCCATTGCCGGCCCCGACAAGGTGATGACGAGCATCACTGCCGCAAGCGTCAGCCTGCGGACTGTCTGTGCATAGGATATGGCTATGGTATGCTTTTTCATCAATTTCCGTTTTGAGCGTGCAAAATTACAAATAATTCCTCAATGCACGCCGGGATGGATGTGCGGAAAAGATGATTATACCAATTTTAAGGTCAATCGTGCGAATCTTTGAGAATCCTGAGGGCCTTCTCGGCTTTGTCGGCCTCGGCGTAAATGCTTGTAGTCCCGATGCCGCCGTAAGGGGCGGGGAAGAGTTCGGAGCCTGCGCTTTCAACCACTTCGCATGCTATGCCGTTGCTGCGAAGCATCCCCGCATCGATATGTGCGCTTTCCGGGTTGCCGTATGTCTGTATGAGAGTGAGTCCGGTTTTCATTTGATCTTCATTTGATTTAGCTTTTCTTGGTAACGCCGGGCGTTGGCCTGATGTTCAGCATAATCGGCGGTGAAGTCGTGATAGCCGGAGAAGTCGGCCCGTGCGCACATGTATATGTCGGATGTGGGTGCGGAGCCGAGGAACGAGTCTATTGTCTTGGGGTCTGAGATGCGTATGGGGCCAGGTGGAAGCCCTTCGGTGCGGTATGTGTTGTAAGGGGAGCCGAACGCGAGATGCGTTTTGTTTACACGCTTGATTGAGAAATCGCCCAGCGCGAACTTTACCGTAGGGTCGGCCTGGAGCCGCATGCCCTTCTTAAGGCGGTTGAGGTACAGGCGGCATATCCTGCCTTTTTCATCGGCTTTGCTGCTCTCTTCGTCTGCGATTGACGCTATTACGGCCACCTGTGCAGGGGTGAGTCCCAGGTCGGCTGCCTGTGATTTTCGTTTTGCGTTCCAGAAGCGTTTGTATCTTTCCCCGATTTTCTTTATGAATTCCTCTGCGCTTGTGTTCCAGTACAACTCATAGTTGTCTGCGATGAAAAGGGCCATCGCGTTTTCCGGAGTTAGCCCGTAAGGCTTTGTCGTTGCCGGGTCTGAAAGCGCGTCGAGGAGTTCTTTCTTGCTGAGGCGGAGACGGCTTGATGCCTTCTCTGCAAGCTCTTCGCGTGTGCGTATGTTGTTGAGAGGCATGTCCACGATGTATTGCCGTCCGCGCCCCAGAAGCCTCGCTGCAGAAAACGCGGACTGCCCTTGCCTGATTTCGTATGCCCCGGGACGCAGATGGAACGCCGACATCATCAGGTTGGCGGCTCTCATGGTGCGCGACGCGAATCTGCTGTCGGTATGTTTTTCGAGCGAGTCGGCAAGTTGTGCCTTGTCGCCGTTTTCCGGCACTATTATGACGGCTCGTGCCGGAGACTTTGATGTGAATGTCTGGACTGCGAATGCCGCTATTCCTCCGGCTATGGCGAGGACTATGGCAATCGTTATGGTGCGTATGGGCTTTCCCCCTTTTTTCAATTCTTGGTTTGATGGCATCGTCATTTGAACCGGTTGATTATCGATGATATTTCTTTTGCGTCGTAGGGGGTGATGTTGGCTATCGGCAGGCTCAGCACTTCGTCGGCAAGCCGGTCAGCCACAGGGAAATGCCCCACGATTTTTCCTTCATAGCATCTCTGCCGGTGGGGAGGTAAGGGATAGTGGATCATTGTTTCCACTCCGTTGTGGCGTAGATGCTCTGCCAATTCGTCGCGGCGTGTGCAGCGGACCACGTACTGATGCCAGGCCTGACGGAAGTGCCTGTCGCGTGGCGGTTTGGTAATCAATGGATTTGTTATTGCGCGGTCATATTCCTGTGCGGATGCTTCACGGCGGTCGCGTTCGGCGACGGTATCGGGCAGCTTTACGCGCAGCATTGCGGCCTGCATCTCGTCCATTCGGCTGTTGAAGCCTTGGAAATCATAGCGGTATTTGCGGCTTCCTCCGTAGTTTGACAGCTGCCTTACGGTTTCGGCAAGAACCGGATCGGAAGTCACGACCGCCCCCGCATCGCCCAAGGCTCCGATGTTTTTCGCAGGATAGAAGCTTATGGCTGCTGCGTCGCCGATGCTTCCGGTGCGTATGGAAGTGTCTCTCCCGGAGACGTTTATCTCCGCGCCTATGGCCTGGGCATTGTCTTCCACTATTATTATCCCCGCGTTCTTTAGCCGCTCCAGCCCTTCGGCGTCGTAGGCCGGGAAACCGTACAGGTGCACCGGAAGGGCGGCCCGTGTGTCGGCGTCTGCGGCATCGGCCATCATGCTGAGGCTGACGCTCATTGTGGAATAGTCGGGGTCTACCGGCCGGGGTTTGAGTCCGAGCTGTGTCAGAGGCAGCACCGATGCTATGAACGTGTTGGCCGGGACAAGCACCCCGTCGCCGGGTTTGAGACGCCCAAGCTCCATAAGGGCCTTGAATGTCAGTCTTATTGCCTCGAGCCCGTTGGCAGTGCCCACGGCGTGTCCTGTCCCTAAGAAGAGGGCGAGTTCCTCTTCAAAAGCCTTGGTCTCCGGGCCCATAAGGTACCATCCGGAGTCTATCACCCTGCATGCGGCCTCTTTCAGCCTTTCGGCGAATCTGGCGTTGGTGTCGGCAAGCCTTTGGAATGGGTATTCTTTCATAATATGGCCTTTTGGTCTTCGGGTAACGCGGCCACATATCGCTCGAAATCTTCGTAGTCGCGTATGTAGTCTTCCTCTTCGTATTCCCTTGAACATATGGCGACCACCACTGTGCCTGTGGTGAAATCGTGCATGGTCCGCCACGTGCCCGGCGGAATCAGGAGGCCGCGGTTGGAACGGTTCAGCCTGTAGCTCACCTCTTTTTTTCCGTCTGTCAGCCTCACTTCAAGCGAGCCGGCTACGGCTATCAGCACCTCTGCGCATTGGCGGTGCGCATGCGCTCCACGGGTTTCGCCGCCCGGCACGTCATAAATGTAGAAAACTCGCTTGATTGGGAACGGCACATGTCGGGAACCCTCTATGAACGAAAGGTTTCCGCGAGGGTCGCAGATTTTGGGGAATTCTATTTCGGCGGCTTTTGTGAGTCTGTTCATGGCTTTTCTTTTTTAATCTGCAAACCGTGAAGACGGCCTTCGGGCAGTCTCCACGGTCAATCTCTTTGGTCTCAGTTGTCGCGTTTCAACGCGTATGGTTCATTTCTTGTCCTTGTTCTTTTCGAGCTGTTTCTCGAGGGCTTCGAGCGCGAGGTCGATCGCTTCCTCGAACGAGTCGGCTGTCTTTGATGCGAACAGGTCAGGAGTGCCTGGCACGGTCAGTTTGATGCCGGCTTCCTTGTTGAGGGCTGTCTCGGGTTTGATCAGGCGCAGGTTCACGTCTGCTTCTGTGATGCATTCAAACCTGCGGGTTAACTTCTCTATTTTTTTATTGACGAATGCGACGAGTTTCTCACTGATGTCGAAATGAATTGCTTTGATGTTTGCTTCCATATCTCTCTTTGGATTTAAAGGGTTGATATTCGGGACTATGCTAAAGATGTCGTTGTCTGTCTGAAGATTTTGTGCACGGTTTCACGGTGCGAAAAGACCGACATCTTACGTAGTCCGTCTACAAAGATAAACAAAATTCCCGGAACTTTTGCTATGTTGCCGTCAAAAAAACATTATTTCTTTTCGCGGGGATGCGCGGAGGAATAGTTCTTTTTAAGTTCTGCGAAGCTCAGATGGGTGTATATCTGTGTGGTGGCTATGGAGGCGTGTCCGAGAAGTTCTTTGACGGAATTTATTCCGGCTCCGTGGTTGAGCAGGGTGGTGGCGAATGTGTGTCTCAGCACGTGCGGGCTTTTTTTGGCTACGGAGGCGTTCATCAGTTTCTCCCTCACTATTGACGTCAGCCGCTTTTCGGTGATGCGTTTTCCTTTGTGGGTGAAAAGGAGTCCGGCCTCCCGCCCTGTCCCGCATGATTCTTTTGGTTCTGACCTGCGGAGTGTCAGATATGCAGAAATCTCGTCGGCGGTGTCCTTGCCGAAAGGGATGATGCGCTGCTTGTTGCGTTTTCCCGTAACTTTCAGTTGCATGGAGATGATGTCAGCGTCCGCGTCGCGGAGTGAGATTATTTCGGCGCGGCGCATTCCTGTGGTGTAGAGGAGCGAGGTCATTATCCGGTCGCGCAGGGAATAGAAGTCTTCCGGAGCGTCCGGTCTGGACACTATGCGCTCCATCTCTTCTTCCCTCACGAATTGCGGCAGAGGCTTGTCTGTCTTTGCCAGGATGATGTCTGTTGCCGGATTGCTTTTGGTTATCCCGCGTTTCAGCAAGAAGCGGTAAAACGTGCGGAGGCTTTGGGTCTTGCGCCTGATGGTGCGTGGCAGACCGCCGTCGTTGGCAAGGCTGCCGAGCCATAGGCGTATGTCTGTTGTAGTGGCCGCTATGACCGCTTGTCCGGAATCCTCGGCATTGTGCAGACGGCCTGAAAGGAAGGTGGCAAACTGGCTTATGTCGCAGAGATACGCCTCAACTGTCAGTCGGCTGCGGTTGAGTTCATAGAGGAGATGTTCCTCGAAAAGCTCGGTTACGGGTTTCCTGTCGGCCATTGCAGGCGTTGTGGTTATACGACGATTCAGTGCGGATTCAGGAGTTGAACCCGCACCAAATGTATGCTTTATTGATTCTTTTCGTCCTAAGCGAAAGAATTAGGGGAGACGCCGCGATGATTACTGCTCGGCCTGGCGGAGCTGCTGCACGTAGATGGCCTTGATCATCTTCTTGCGGTTCGTTACCGACGGCTTTTCAAATGCCTGGCGACGACGCAGTTCCTTTACAATGCCTGTTCTCTCATATTTGCGCTTGAATTTCTTGAGCGCCCTTTCGATGTTCTCGCCTTCTTTTACTTGTACGATTATCATTTTTATTGTTTTGTTTATTTGTTTTCTGTTGATTTTACGCGCCTTTGCAGACGTGCATTCGTTTTGCGGTGCAAAATTAGGCATTCTCTCGCGTTCCGCAAAATTTTTCTCCAAATTTTTCTTTATTTTCCTTTTTTGTCAGTTTCGGCGCAGATTGGGGAACATCTTTCGCAGGCGCACAAGGGCGTCTTTTGCCTTCGAACCGGCCACGACGCAGCTCACCGCGCCGACTATCATCACAAGTCCGATGCAGAGGCGCGGCGTAAGAGTCTCTCCGAATACGCTTACTCCTATCACTACGGCGGTTACCGGTTCAAGCGCGCCGAGTATCGCCGTCGGGGTCGAGCCGATGTCCTGTATCGCAGCCGTGGTGCATAGCAGTGATATGGCGGTCGGGAAGATTGCAAGCGCGGCTATGTTGCCCCAAAGCGCGGGGTCGGCGGGGAGTGTCAGCGAACCGCTGAGGCCTGCTTTAAGCGCAAGCGTTGTCCATCCGAATAGCAGCACATAGAACGTTACGGCGAGCGTGGGCACTTTCTCGAGGCGGGAATGGTTCACGTAGACTATGTATATCGCGTAAGTGAGCGAGGACACGAACACGAGGAGCGTGCCGAATGCGCTGAGAGGCTGTTCTCCGCCGTTGTAGAGAAGTCCGATGCCAGCCGTGGCTACGGCAATCGCGCCGGCTGTCAGTGCGGATATCTTCTCTTTGTATGCCACGGCCATTATTACCGCCACCATGATTGGGTAGACGAAAAGGAGCGTGGAGGCTATTCCCGCGTCCATATACCGGTAGCTGAGGAAAAGCGAGAGAGATGAAAGCGCGAACACGAATCCCATTGCCGCCAAGGGGATGACGTTGCCCTTGCCTGGGCTTAGCGTGCGCCTTCTGTACAAGAGCATAAGGGCAACTATCGGCAACGCAGCGAGATAGCGGAAGAAAAGCACCGAATCGGGGTTCATTCCGTCTTCATACAGAGGGAGTGCGAAGAGCGGGTTCATCCCGTAGGTGGCCGCTGCCACCGCGCCGAGTGTGTAGCCCCGGAGCTTCCTTCTTGTCTTGAACGTCACGGCTGTTTGAATTTTGAGGCGACTTCGTAGACTCGTTCGAAGATCACGCGGTCGGCATCGGTGATGGGCGCGTTGCGCCTTGACATGACGCGTTCGGCTATGTCGTAGAATCTCTTCAGCGGAACGTCTTTGAACCCGGTTCCGGGCGCGCCTTCCAGGAAGCTCGGTATGAAGGGCCGAGGGAAGCCGGCTCCGTGCAGGTTGACTCCTACGCCCATGACTGTGGCCGTGTTGAGCATGCAGTTCACTCCGATTTTGGAATGGTCGCCCATGATAAGGCCGCAGAACTGAAGGTCGGTGCGCATGAACGTGCGCCGCGCATAGTTCCAGAGCCGTATCTTGGAATAGTCGTTCTTGAGGTTGGATGCATTCGTGCCGGCCCCGATGTTGCACCATTCGCCGATTACGGCATTTCCGACGAAGCCGTCATGCGCCTTGTTGGAGAAGCCGAAGAAGACGGAGTTGTTCACTTCGCCTCCTATCTTGCACCAGGGGCCTATCGCGGTCGCTCCGTAGATTTTGGCTCCCATGTTGATTTTTGAATGCGAGCCGAGCGATAAGGGGCCTCGCAGGCACGCTCCCTCCATCACCTCCCCTTCGCGGGCGATGAACACAGGGCCGTCCTTGACGTTGATTATTGCGCCTTCCACGGATGCTCCCTCTTCAAGGAATATGGCCGGTTGGCCGTCAGGAAGCAGGTAGTCGCCCACTACGGTGTTGGTCGGCGAAAGCGGCTGGGACTTGCGTCCGGCGGTGAGGAGGGGATAGTCTTCCGATATTCCTTTGTGGCACAGGCGGAACACATCGTAGACATACGTCAGCATATCCACTTCGCCGTCGTAGTCCGCGGTGTTTTCGGGAATTGTCCCGGCATCCTGTATGGTGTTGAATTCCGCCAATGTGCCACGGTATGCGACAAGTTCGTCGCCGATGGAAAGCGCGTGTCCGGCATTTAGTCCCTTTACCGCGTTGATGAAAGCCTTGTCGGGAAGTATCCATCCTGCCACGAACACCGCCTCCTCGACCGGCGAGAGAGGGAATTTCAGCCGCAGGTAATCCACGGCGAGCGTGAGGCAACGGCAGCGGGAATGCCATTCCCATTTCTCCTTGATGGAAAGTATGCCTACGCGGAACTCCGCGATGGGGCGGGTGAAAGAAAGGGGCAGCAGGTCGTCATGCCGCTTTTCGGAGTCGAAGAGCACTATCGTCATCGGCTTCACGTCGCACCATGCGTCCTTTAGTGATGTCTCTTGAGATATGATGTTGTCCACTTGTCCAAAGAATTTTTTGCAGGCTGCAAAAGTAGCAAAAAATCCCTGAATCCCAAAATTAATGACAATGGCAGTGCTTTTCAGGTGCCGGCGTCCTGCTGTCGGGATTCTGTTCCGGTTTATGGTCGGTGTGAAAACAGATATGGACGGCATCCTTTCGATTGCCGTCCATATTTGCTTTGCCGGATGAATGTCAGATCTTGGAGTTCACAACGTCGAGGATTTCGGCCTCGGCTTTGGCTGCTTTCTCTTCGATTTCGGATCCGCGTGCGATGAGCGCGTCGGCTTTTGCGCGGTCTTTGAGACCGGAAGCGTTGATTTTGACGTTGAGGAACGCTCCGCGCACTGCGGCGCGTGCCGCGAGTGTGCCTACGCCGGCGTCGGTAACTGATGCGGGGTTGCCGTTTGATGCCATGTTGCGGAGGAGGTCGAACGTCTCGAATGCAGTTTCCATAGTGTGCAAGGGCACTTCCGTGGCGTAGAGCGTAGCGCTCTCCATCGCTTCTGCGCGTGCGGCCTTTTCTGCATCGGTCTTCTTGGGCATCGCGAACACGTCCATGATTCGGTTGAATGCGGCAGTGTCCTCGTCAACGAGGTGGAGGAGGCGTTCCATGAGCTCCTGTCCTTTTTCTGCGGCATTGGAGAATTCCTCCCAACGGTCGTCGTATGCGGCTTTGTGGGAGGTGAGGTTGGCCACCATGGTGCCGAGGGCGGCGGCGAGCGCACCCATGTAGGCGGAGATCGAGCCGCCGCCAGGGGCTGGAGATTCGCTGGCCGTCTCTTCCGCGAGTCCGCGGGCGGTCAGGTCGATGAGCTTCTTGGAGTCGGTGTCTTCCACGAGATACTCTATCACCTTCTCTTTCGGGTCGAACGGCTTGAGTTCGTCAAGTCCCATCGACTTCACTGCGATTCGGATGATTTCGCTGTCGGGGATTCCGACCGAACGGTGCTGTTTGCGGAGGAAGTGTTTGCCTGCGTCGATGAGCGTGCGTTTCGGCACGAGGCCCACGATTTCGGTGCCGGTAACGCGTACGCCGCGTTCGTTGGCTTTCTTGCAGACTTCGTCGAAGGCTACGTGGAGCGGAGTCGTGGCTATGTCGGTGATGTTCATCGAAACCTGTGCGATTCCGTATTCATCGATGAACCAGCCTATTGCCTTTGTGCCTTTGAGCGTGCCTGGGATGTTGATGGGTTTGCCGTTCTCGTCTTTCATGGGTTTGCCGGTAACCTTTCCGCCTTCACGCATCGGGCGTCCTTTCTCGCGCACGTCGAAAGCTATGGCGTTGGCGCGACGGGTGGAGGTCGTGTTAAGGTTGTAGTTCACGGCGATGAGGAAGTCGCGTGCGCCGATTGTTGTGGCTCCGGTGCGTGCCACACCCTCGTCGAACGGGCGGTTGCCGAAGTCGGGGCCTTTGTCCTTGTTGCCCATCTTTTCCGGAAGTGCCTCGTATTCGCCTGCGCGGCAGACCGCGAGGTTGCTGCGTTCGGGGGTGAAAGCGGCTGCCTCGTAGCAATATGTCGGCACGTTCAGCTCTGTTGCCACGCGCTCGGCGAGCTTGCGTGCGAGCTGGGCGCATTCCTCAAGCGTAACGCCGGCCACTGGGATTAGCGGGCATACGTCGGTCGCGCCCATTCGTGGATGCGCGCCGTGATGGCCGCGCATGTCGATGAGTTCGGCGGCGCGCCTGATTCCCTGGAAAGCGGCCTCTACCACCGCTTCGGGTTCGCCCACGAAAGTCACCACCGTACGGTTGGTGGCGTCGCCCGGGTCTACGTCAAGCAGTTTGATGCCTTTTACTTTTTCTATCGCGTTGGTGATTTCCTTGATTTTGGCAAGGTCGCGTCCCTCGGAGAAATTGGGGACACATTCGATTATACGGGTTTTCATCGGTACTGATAAAAATGATTGTTCCTTTATGGCTGCAAAATTACGCATTATTTCCGAGTTACGTGAAAGTTTCTGCACGGAATTGGAGATAAGGGATTTTTTTTGTAATTTTACGGCCTCATTAATTATGTGCAAACCCAATACAAAGATAATGAAGAAGAATTTCGAGTACCTCACGCGCCTGCGCGAGGTGATGAAGCAGCACGGCATTGATGCCGTGGTCATAACCGGCACCGACCCTCATCAGAGCGAGCTGCCGCCGCATCATTGGCGCGGCCGCGAATGGCTCACGGGTTTCGAGTCGGGCAACGGCACCAACGGCACAGCCGTAGTCCTTATGGACGAGGCTTATTGCTGGACTGATTCCCGCTATTTCATCCAGGCTGAAGAGCAGCTGAAGGACACTGGCTTCAAGATGATGAAGGAGGACGGCCCGGAGGCGGTTGACCTCATCGGCTGGCTCGCCGGGCATTTGAAGGAAGGGCAGACGGTAGGCATCGACGGAATGACGTTCTCCGTCTCGCTTGCCCAGCGTCTCCAGCAGGAGCTTTCCGACAACGGAATCAGGCTCAACGACAGTTTCCCGCAGTTCGATTACATATATCCGGATCGCCCCCAGCGCCCGAAGAACGAGCTGTTCATCCATGATGAAGGAATCGTAGGCGAAACCGTTGATTCCAAAATCAGGCGCGTCCTTGCAGAGGTGAAGGCTGAGCTTGCCAACGCGGTGCTCCTGTCCGCTCTCGACGACATTGCGTGGGCAACCAACCTGCGCACGGCCGGCGACATCAACTATTCTCCGATTTTCGTGGGCTTCCTTTATCTCGACGAGTCCCGCCGCATACTTTTCGTTGATGCGGAGAAGGTGAATGCCGATGTGAAGGCCCATCTCGACAAATACGGCATCGAAGTCAAGGGATATGAAGATGTGCTCTCGTTTGTGGCTGCGCTTCCGAAAGAGACGCGCTTGCTCCTCGATCCGGAGAAGACGGCGCGCGGAATCTACGACAAGGTGGGGTGTACCCCGGTCTTCGGCGGTTCGCGTGTGGCCAAGCTCAAAAGCATAAAGAATCCCACAATGCTGAAAAACCTCGCCACAGCAATGGAAAAGGACGGAGTCGCCCTTACCCGCTTTTTCATGATGGTGGAAAAGGAATATCCTTCGGGCAAGCTCACAGAGGTGGAGCTCGGAAAGCGGCTGCGCGCGCTGCGTCTGGCCGATCCGGCATGCGTTGACGAGAGCTTCTCGGCAATCCTCGGATGGAACGGGCATGGCGCGATAGTGCATTATGAGGCCACCGAAGAGACTGACGTCGCGATTGAAGGGGACGGCCTCCTGCTTGTGGATTCCGGCGGACAGTACACTTACGGCACCACTGACATCACCCGCACCGTGGCTCTTGGCACGCCTGCGGAGGAGCAGAAGCACGACTTCACGCTTGTGCTCAAAGGCCACATAGCCCTCGGCACGGCCGTGTTCCCTGAAGGCACCACCGGACACCAGCTCGACGCTTTCGCACGCCAGTTCCTGTGGAATGAAGGCAAGGCTTACTATCACGGCACCGGCCATGGCGTGGGCTTCTTCATCAATTGCCATGAAGGCCCGCAGAACATCCGCCTCAACATCAACCCGACGCCGCTCCAGCCGGGAATGATCACGAGCAACGAGCCTGGCCTCTACCTTGAGGGTCGCTATGGCATACGTCTGGAAAACCTCATCGTAACCGTCCCGGCGATGGAGACGGAGTTCGGACGTTTCTACAAGTTCGACACGATGACCCTCTTCCCGTTCGACACCGCCCTTATGCAGACGGAAATAATGACGGATGCTGAAATAGAATGGGTGAATGCCTACCATGCGGAGGTGCGCCGTCGTCTGACTCCGCTCCTTTCGGCTGAGGAGGCTGCCTGGATAGAGAAGAAGACTGCTCCGATTTCCCGTAGCAAATAAGTGAAAAAGTCCATTTTACCCGATACTCGGAAACCAAACTAACATGGCCATAATAAGATCAGTAAGGGGCTTTACGCCTGAAATAGGAAAGGATTGCTTTTTGGCGGACAACGCCTGTGTGATAGGTGATGTCGTGATGGGCGACGAATGCAGCGTCTGGTTCGGCACGGTGCTCCGTGGCGACGTCAATTCCATCCGCATAGGCAACCGCGTGAACATACAGGACGGAAGCGTCCTGCACACGCTCTATCAGAAATCGACCATTGAAATCGGAGATGACGTGTCGATAGGGCATAATGTGGTGATACACGGCGCGAAGATACACGACTATGCCTTGATTGGCATGGGTGCGGTCGTGATGGACGATGCCGAAGTGGGAGAGGGCGCGCTTGTGGCTGCCGGATCCGTGGTGCTGAGCCGCACGAAAATCGGTGCGCACGAGCTTTGGGCCGGCGCTCCTGCCAAGTTCGTCAAGATGGTAGAGCCGGAGAAGGCCAAGGAGATGAACGTCAAGATAGCCCACAACTATCTGATGTACTCCAAATGGTACGAAGACACACAGGAATGACGGCACGGGTCAGAGGTGTCGTCTGGCGGTTTTCAGACGGCCTCTGAATCTGATGCGGACAAATGAAACAGAGCCGGAGGTCTTGCGACTTCCGGCTCTGCAATGTTTTCCATAATACTTTTTCAAACTAACCTAACATCATGAAACGATTTTCTGCCATTATAACATCATGCGGCCGTTTTTGGTTCGTTTTTGCAAAGTGATTTTTGGTGATGGTTGTTTTTTATGGACGGAAAATTTGCATAAGACGCTAATTGTTAGTAACTTTGCATCGCTTTAGGGGCAAATTGTACTTTCGTGGCAGTTAATCGGTTGATTGTTAATCGGTTGATTGTATGGCGTGGGTGCGGTCGCGATGTTGCGGATGCCTCGGAGAAGCGTTTGAAAAAGGATTTTATAAACAAACATAAGTAACAACAAACTAAGATGCCTACTATTCAGCAATTAGTAAGAAAAGGACGCGTGGCTCTCAAGGACAAGAGCAAATCGCCCGCTTTGGACTCATGCCCCCAGCGTCGCGGTGTCTGTGTCAGGGTCTACACCACTACCCCCAAAAAGCCTAACTCGGCTATGCGTAAGGTGGCTCGTGTGCGTCTCACCAACGGCAAGGAGGTCAACTCCTACATCCCCGGTGAGGGACACAACCTCCAGGAGCACTCCATCGTGATGGTGCGTGGCGGTCGTGTGAAAGACCTTCCCGGTGTGCGTTATCACATCGTTCGCGGCACCCTTGACACGGCAGGCGTGCAGGGCCGCACACAGCGTCGCTCCAAGTACGGTGCGAAGCGTCCCAAGGCAGCTAAGAAATAAGCCGCCCTTACCTAAATCATCAACAAATTTTTAATCTCGTTTTTGATTTATTTTGGACGGCTATCTGCGGAATCTGCCCGCTCTTCGCAAGGATGGTTTTACGCCATAATATATAGAGCGAACGCAGTGTTTCGCTAAAGGTTGAGTAAATCCCCGGCGCACACGTTGCGGTTTGCACGACGGCCCTCTCAGCCGGGCGTGGGGATTGAAGATCTGAGAAGCAGCCAAAAACAAAAACAACACGTTTTTTCTAAACCAATGAGAAAGGCTAAGCCAAAAAAACGGGTGATCCTTCCGGATCCCGTCTTCCATGACTCCCGTGTTACCAAGTTCGTGAACCATCTGATGTATGACGGTAAGAAGAACACCGCATTCACCATCTTCTACTCGGCTCTCGAAATCGTAAAAAGCAAGCTTCCCAACGAGGAGAAGTCTGCACTTGAGATATGGAAGAAAGCTCTCGAAAACGTAACTCCCCAGGTGGAGGTGAAGTCGCGCCGCATAGGCGGTGCCACTTTCCAGGTGCCTACCGAAATCCGCCCGGACCGCAAGGAGTCAATCTCAATGAAGAACCTCATCATCTATGCCCGCAAGCGTGGCGGAAAGACGATGGCCGGCAAGCTCGCCGCTGAAATCGTCGATGCCTTCAACGACCAGGGCGGAGCGTTCAAGCGCAAAGAGGACATGCACCGCATGGCCGAAGCAAACCGTGCTTTCGCTCACTTCAGATTCTAACCCCCCATTTTCATTCTTCAAGGAGAACGTTTTTCAACCATATAAGAAATGGCTAAACACGACGAGCTTAAATTCACAAGAAACATCGGCATCATGGCTCACATCGATGCCGGAAAAACCACTACTTCGGAGCGTATCCTCTTCTATACCGGTCTTACCCACAAGATCGGCGAGGTGCATGACGGCGCTGCCACCATGGACTGGATGGAGCAGGAGCAGGAGCGCGGAATCACAATCACTTCCGCCGCAACCACGACGTTCTGGAAATACAAGGACGACAAGTTCAAAATCAACCTTATCGACACTCCGGGGCACGTTGACTTCACTGTGGAAGTGGAGCGTTCGCTCCGTGTGCTTGACGGTGCCGTGGCCGCTTTCTGCGCCGTGGGCGGCGTAGAACCCCAGTCTGAGACCGTATGGCGTCAGGCCGACAAGTACAATGTGCCCCGTATCGGATATGTCAACAAGATGGACCGCTCCGGCGCAAACTTCTTTGAGGTGGTGCGCCAGGTGCACGACGTGCTGGGTGCGACCCCGCTTCCTATCCAGATTCCCATCGGGGCCGAGGAGAGCTTCAAGGGAGTCGTTGACCTTGTTGCGATGAAGGCCATATTCTGGCATGACGAGACGATGGGTGCCGAATATTCCGTCGAAGACATCCCCGCCAACCTTCAGGCCGAGGCCGAGGAATGGCGCGACAAGATGCTCGAGACCCTCGCCGAGACCGACGAGGTGCTTATGGAGAAATACTTCGACGACCCCTCCCAGATCACGGTTGACGAAATCAAGGCTGCAATACGCAAGGCCACGATCAGTATGCAGGTCAACCCGATGATTTGCGGCTCATCTTTCAAGAACAAAGGTGTGCAGACGCTGCTTGACTCAGTTTGCGCATATCTTCCTTCGCCGGAAGACGCAGGTGCGGTGGAAGGCCATGCCGTAGGTGATCCGGATGAGATCCTGACCCGCGAGCCGAGCGCAGACGCCCCGATGGCGGCTCTTGCGTTCAAGATTGCCACCGACCCGTATGTGGGCCGTCTGTGCTTCTTCCGCGTTTATTCCGGCGAGATTCCCGCCGGCTCTTATGTGCTCAACAGCCGCTCGGGCAAGAAAGAGCGCATTTCGCGTCTGTTCCAGATGCACTCCAACAAGCAGAACCCCAAAGAGGCCATCGGCTGCGGCGACATCGGTGCTGGTGTGGGATTCAAGGACATCCGTACCGGCGACACGCTCTGCGACGAGAATGCGCCTATAGTGCTTGAGGCTATGGAGTTCCCCGATCCTGTGATCGGCATCGCCGTAGAGCCTAAGACCCAGAAGGATCTTGACAAGCTCGGCGTTGGACTTCAGAAGCTTGCCGAGGAAGACCCGACATTCCGTGTGGAGACCAATGAGGAGACTGGCCAGACCGTCATCTCAGGTATGGGTGAGCTTCACCTTGACATCATCATCGACCGTCTGCGTCGTGAGTTCAAGGTAGAGTGCAACCAGGGCCGTCCTCAGGTTACTTACAAGGAGGCCATCACCAAGCCCGTCGAGCTTCGTGAAGTGTTCAAGAAGCAGACCGGCGGTCGCGGTAAGTTCGCCGACATCATCGTGCGCATCGAGCCTGCCGACCCCGACTTCGAGGGTTCGCTCCAGTTTGTCGATGAGGTCAAGGGCGGCAACGTCCCCAAGGAATACATCCCTTCCGTTCAGAAGGGATTCCAGACGGCTATGAAGAACGGCGTTCTTGCCGGTTATCCCGTAGAGCGTCTTAAGGTAACCCTTATCGACGGCAGCTTCCATCCGGTCGACTCCGACCAGCTTTCGTTCGAGCTTTGTGCCATCCAGGCCTTTAAGAAGGGTTCGGAGAAGGCAGGCCCGGTTCTTATGGAGCCTATCATGAAGATAGAGGTGGTTACTCCCGAGGAGTCAATGGGTGATGTGATCGGCGACCTCAACAAGCGTAGAGGCCAGGTAGAGGGCATGGAGACAAGCCGCTCAGGCGCGCGCATAGTGAAGGCCAAGGCCCCGCTCGCCGAGATGTTCGGCTATGTTACCGCGTTGCGTACCATCACTTCCGGACGTGCCACGAGCACAATGACGTTCAGCCACTATTCCGAAGTGAGCAGCTCAATCGCGAAGGGCGTGCTGACCGAATGCCAGGGACGTGTTGACCTTATCAAGTAACCGTCAGGGACACATCACTTCTTTAACCAGAACAGATACACAAAAGATATGAGCCAAAAAATCAGAATCAAACTCAAATCATACGATCACAATCTTGTCGACAAGTCGGCAGAAAAGATCGTAAAGACGGTGAAATCCACCGGTGCTGTTGTCAGCGGTCCGATTCCTCTGCCCACGCACAAGCGCATCTTCACTGTCAACCGTTCGACTTTCGTCAACAAGAAATCCCGCGAGCAGTTCCAGCTTTGCTCGTTCCAGCGTCTCATCGACATCTACAGCTCTACTTCCAAGACTGTGGATGCGCTGATGAAGCTCGAGCTTCCCAGCGGCGTTGACGTTTCGATCAAAGTCTGACATACCGGATTTCCGGGCGGCGGCCGTTTTTGGCTCATGCCTGTGTGGGCCGCGCCCGGAATTCCCCTCGACTCCTCGAACCAACTACCAACAGATACAAAAAAACAACGTTTTAATATCAAAGTAAAGAAATGCCAGGATTATTAGGAAAGAAAATCGGAATGACATCCGTTTTCAGTGCCGACGGAAAAAACATTCCGTGCACTGTTATCGAAGTAGGTCCTTGCGTGGTTACTCAGGTCAAGACAGTGGAGACCGACGGCTATGAGGCTGTTCAGGTGGGCTTCCAGGATAAGAAGGATAAGCACACCACCAAGCCTATGGCGGGTCACTTCAAGAAGGCCGGAGTAGCTCCCCAAAGACACTTGGCCGAGTTCAAATCTTTTGAGACGCTCCCTTCGCTGGGCGACACGCTTACCGTGGATCTCTTCACGGAAGGCAGTTTTGTCGACGTGGTCGGCACCAGCAAGGGTAAAGGTTTCCAGGGCGTAGTGAAGCGTCATGGCTTCGGCGGTGTGGGTCAGGCCACGCATGGCCAGCACAACCGTCTCCGCGCCCCGGGTTCGATTGGCGCGTGCTCCTATCCCGCAAAGGTGTTCAAAGGCCTTCGTATGGCCGGACATATGGGCAACGAGCGCGTTACTGTCCAAAACCTTCAGGTGATAAAGGTGCTCCCCGAGCACAATTTGTTAATGATCAAGGGGTCTATCCCGGGCCACAAAGGTTCAATCGTTTTAGTTGAGAAATAATGGAAGCAGCAGTTTACAACATCAAAGGTGAAGATACGGGGCGCAAAGTCGTCCTCAACGATAAGGTCTTTGGCCTCGACCTGAATGAAGGCAACGCTAAGCACACCGTTTATCTCAGCGTGAAGCAGTATCTCGGCAACCAGCGTCAGGGAACCCACAAGAGCAAGGAACGTTCAGAGGTCAGCGGCTCGACCCGCAAGCTCGGACGCCAGAAGGGCGGCGGCGGTGCGCGTCGCGGCGACATCAACTCTCCGCTGCTGCGCGGCGGCGGCACGGTGTTCGGTCCGCGTCCCCGTGACTACCGTAGCAAGCTCAACAAGAAGATGAAGGCTCTTGCCCGCAAGATCGCCCTCACTTCCAAGGCTGCGGAAGGCCAGATCTTCGTTGTGGAGAACTTCACTTTCGATGCCCCGAAGACCAAGAGCTATATGGCTATCGCCAAGGCTTTCAACCTTGACGAGAAGAAAGTGCTGCTCGTGATGAACGGTGTGGACCGCAATGTGCTCCTTTCGGTGCGCAATGTGCCCAACGCCCTTATGATGCAGGCTATCGACCTCAATACTTACGCTCTGCTCAACAACGATGCGATTCTGGTGACAGAAGACAGCGTAGCAGTCATTAACGAATTCTAAAAAGGAGAACCGATATGGATATCCAGATCAAACCAATCATCAGCGAGAAGGCCAACGCTTGCAGCGATAAGCTCAACTGCTACACTTTCGCCGTTTCGCCCGACGCAAACAAGTTCCAGATCAAAGACATCGTCGAAAAGCTCTACAATGTCCGCGTCGAGAGAGTGAACACTGCGAACTATGCAGGCAAGCGTATGCAACGCTACACCAAGAAGGGACTGATCCGCGGCCGCAAGCCGGCCTTCAAGAAGGCATACGTAACTGTAGCGGAAGGACAAACAATCGACTACTATAGCAATATCTAAAGAATAATGGCAGTAAAGAAATTCAAGCCCACTACCCCTGGGCAAAGACACAAGATTATTGGTGTATTCAAGCGCGAAGTGGCTGTCCGCAAGGACGGGGAGCTGGTTGTGCGCAAATCATCTGCTAACGCACCAGAAAAGTCTCTTACGGTCGGAAAACGCTCCACCGGCGGCCGCAACTCCGCCGGCCAGCTCTCCACCCGCTACCGTGGTGGCGGCCACAAGAGAAAATTGCGTCTGATAGATTTCAAGAGAAACTACGACGGAATACCGGCTACGGTGAAGACCATCGAGTACGATCCCAACCGTTCGGCACGCATCGCGCTTCTCTACTACAAGGACGGCTCAAAGGCGTATATCATCGCGCCCAACGGCCTTGAAGTGGGACAGACCGTGATCAGCGGCCCCGATGCGGCTCCTGAGGTCGGAAACACGCTTCCCTTGTCGAAGATTCCCGTGGGTACTCTGATCCATTGTATTGAGCTCCGTCCCGGACAGGGCGCCGCTATGGCGCGTTCGGCCGGAACGTTCGCTCAGCTCACCTCGCGCGAAGGCGACTACGCGATTATCAAATTGCCTTCAGGTGAAACTCGCAAGGTGCTTCTCACATGCCGCGCCACGGTCGGCGTGGTCGGCAATGCCGAGCATGCTCTTGAGCAGAGCGGCAAGGCGGGCCGCAGCCGTTGGCTCGGCCGCCGTCCTCACAACCGTGGTGTAGTCATGAACCCTGTAGACCACCCGATGGGTGGTGGTGAAGGCCGTCAGTCCGGTGGCCACCCGCGTTCACGCACAGGTCTCTACGCCAAGGGTCTGAAGACGCGCTCGCCGAAGAAGCATTCGAACAAGTACATCATTGAGAGAAGGAAAAAGTAAATTTGATTAATCTAAGGACACAATTATGAGTCGTTCACTTAAAAAAGGACCGTTTATAAGCGTAAAGCTTGAAAAGAAAGTGGCCGCCATGGACGAATCCGGCAAGAAGTCGGTGATCAAGACATGGAGCCGCGCCTCGATGATCTCACCGGACTTCGTAGGCCACACTTTCGCAGTCCACAACGGCAACAAGTTCATCCCGGTCTACGTGACAGAGAACATGGTGGGCCACAAGCTGGGTGAGTTTGCACCGACGCGCACATTCCGCGGACATGCCGGCAACAAGAAGAAGTAATGCTTCTCGTTTCTGACAAGAGTCCGAATACCGCATTCCAAAAAGAACAAAAAACGAACACAATACAATGGGTTTAAGAAAAAGACAATCAGCTGACGCTATAAAGGAGGCCCGCAAAAGCGAGTATTTCGCCAAGCTGCGCAATGTCCCCTCGTCGCCTCGCAAGATGCGCCTGGTGGTGGATATGATCCGCGGCCAGGAGGCATTCAAGGCCCTGGGCATCCTCAAATTCTCCAACAAGGAAGCTTCCAGAAAGGTTGAGAAGCTTCTCCGCTCCGCAATTGCCAACTGGGAGCAGAAAACCGAGCGCAAGGCAGAGGCCGGCGACCTTTATGTGAAGACGGTCTTCGTGGACTGCGCGCCGATGCTCAAGCGCCTCCGTCCCGCTCCGCAGGGACGCGGCTACCGCATCCGCAAGCGTTCCAACCATGTGACTTTGTTTGTAGACACTATCAATAACAAAAAAGCTTAAATCAGGCAAGATGGGACAGAAAGTAAATCCGATTAGCAACCGCCTCGGCGTAATCCGTGGCTGGGATTCAAACTGGTACGGCGGAAAGAAATACGGCGAGACCCTCCTTGAGGACTCAAAGATCCGTAAGTACCTCCGCACGCGTCTTGCCAAAGCCAGCGTGTCGAGAATCATCATCGAGCGCACTCTGAAGATGGTTACCGTCACCATATGCACTTCCCGTCCGGGCGTGATCATCGGCAAAGGTGGCCAGGAAGTGGACACCCTCAAGGAAGAGCTCAAGAAGCTTACCGACAAGGATGTCCAGATCAACATCTACGAAATCAAGCGTCCTGAGCTTGATGCCGAGATAGTGGCTTCCAACCTGGCTCGCCAGATCGAGGGTAAGATGGCCTACCGCCGTGCGGTGAAGATGGCCATTGCCTCCACGATGCGCATGGGTGCCGAAGGCATAAAGGTGCAGGTCAGCGGACGTCTCAACGGTGCGGAAATCGCGCGTTCAGAGATGTTCAAGGAAGGCCGCACTCCGCTTCACACGCTGCGTGCCGACATCGACTATGCTCTTGTCGAGGCTCACACCAAGGTTGGTGTGCTTGGCATCAAGGTATGGATCTGCCGTGGCGAGATCTATGGCAAGAAGGAACTCACGCCTTCCTATGCCATCGGTGTCAAGGAGCCGGGCGGCCGCCGCGAGCGCGAGCGTAAGGGTGGCTTCCGCGGCAAGCGCAACAGCAACCGTTGAGGCTTGCGTCAGAGATAACTACAACAAATCAACAGACTCTAACATCCAAGAGATAAAATGTTACAACCGAAAAGAACGAAATTCCGCCGCTCTCAAAAGGGCCGCATGAAAGGTGAGGCACAGCGTGGCCATCAGCTTGCCTTCGGCTCGTTTGGCATCAAGACGTTGGAATCGAAGTGGATCACGGGCCGCCAGATTGAGGCCGCACGTATCGCCGTTACACGCTATATGCAGCGTCAGGGTCAGATATGGATCCGCATTTTCCCGGACAAACCGATCACCAAGAAGCCTGCCGAGGTGCGAATGGGTAAAGGTAAAGGTAACCCCGAAGGGTTCGTGGCGCCTGTCACCCCCGGACGCATCCTCATAGAAGTGGAAGGTGTATCATACGACATCGCCAAGGAGGCACTCCGTCTGGCTGCCCAGAAGCTTCCGGTAATAACGAAGTTCGTGGTACGCCGCGACTATGACCCCTCGCAGAACGTGTGATCCGTCACACTGATGTAAACGCATAGACAGGGCACCCGGCCCTTAAAACAGGGTCGGGTGCGGTCGATGCACAACGAATAGAACAATAAAAAAATGAAGAAGGAAGAAATCAAGGAATTAAGCATTCAGGAGCTGCGCGACCAGATTGTGGTCGCCGAGAAGGCTTATCGTGAATTGAAAGTAACGCACGCGATATCTCCCATCGACAATCCGGCGAAGATCACCAAGTCTCGCCGTGAGATTGCCGTTATGAAGACCGTGTTGCGTCAGAAGGAAATTGCCGCCGAGGCGGCAGCTTCCGAAGTCAAAGAATAATCCCAGAAGTATTTGAAAAATGGAACAGACAAGACATTTAAGAAAAGAAAGAATCGGGGTTGTTTCGAGCAACAAATGCGACAAGACCATCACGGTCGAAATCAAATGGAAGGAGAAGCACCCTATCTACGGCAAGTTTGTCAATAAGACCAAGAAGTACCATGCCCACGATGAGAAGAACGAGTGCTCGATCGGCGACACAGTGCGCCTGATGGAGACGCGTCCTTTGAGCAAGACCAAGAGATGGAGACTGGTAGAAATAATCGAAAAAGTTAAGTAACTATGATACAGACCGAATCAAGACTCACAGTAGCGGACAACAGCGGCGCTAAGGAAGCACTCTGTATCCATGTACTTGGCGGTACCGGCCGTCGCTACGCCTCTGTAGGCGACATCATCGTGGTAACGGTGAAGAACACCATCCCTTCGTCTGACGTGAAGAAAGGCACAGTCTCTAAGGCAGTGGTGGTGCGCACGAAAAAGGAAATCCGCCGCGCCGACGGAAGCTATATCCGTTTCGACGACAATGCCTGCGTGCTCTTGAACAACGCGGGTGAAATCCGTGGCACGCGTATCTTCGGCCCCGTGGCCCGTGAGCTTCGTGCCACCAACATGAAAATCGTGTCGCTGGCACCTGAAGTACTTTAACTCTTAACAAGAACATTCTTATGGCAAAATTGCATATAAAGAAGGGCGACACGGTTTATGTCAATGCCGGCGACGACAAAGGCAAGACCGGAAGAGTCCTCGAGGTGCTGGTGAAGAAGAACCGCGCCGTCGTCGAGGGAATCAACATCGTCTCCAAGAGCACCAAGCCCAGTGCCAAATACCCTCAGGGAGGCATCATCAAGATTGAGGCCCCTGTGCACATCTCCAACCTCAATGTGGTAGACCCGAAGTCGGGCAAAGGCACGCGCATAGGCCGCCGTCGCAGCGAAAACGGGAAATTAGTTCGTTATTCCAAAAAATCTGGAGAGGAGATTAAGTAATGAGCACTACACTGAGCAAAGAATACAAAGAGAGAATCGTTCCCGAGCTGACGAAGGAATTCGGCTACACTACCGTGATGCAGGTGCCTAAGCTCGAGAAGATTGTGATAAACCAGGGTCTTGGCGCGGCTACGCAGGACAAGAAGCTTATCGAGACAGCAATCAACGAGATCACTGCCATCACAGGCCAGAAGGCTGTGGCTACCCTTTCAAAGAAGGACATCGCGGCTTTCAAGCTGCGTAAGAAGATGCCTGTAGGCGTGATGGTAACCCTCCGCAAGGACAGGATGTATGAATTCCTGGAGCGTCTGGTGCGCGTGGCCCTGCCCCGTATCCGCGACTTCAAGGGTATCGACTCCAAGCTCGACGGACGCGGCAACTACACGCTCGGCATCACTGAGCAGATCATCTTCCCTGAGATCAACATCGACAGTGTCCCCAAGCTTCAGGGTATGAACATCACGTTCGTAACCTCCGCAAAGACCGACGAAGAGGGCTTCGCGCTGCTTAAGAAGTTTGGCTTACCGTTTAAGAAATAATACCTCATCATGGCAAAAGAATCAATGAAGGCGCGCGAAGTGAAGCGCCAGAAAATGGTGGCTAAGTATGCCGAACGGAAGGCCGCTCTGAAGAAAGCCGCCCTCGCCGACGCTGAAGGCAACATCGACTATGAGGCTCTTGCGAAGCTCCAGAAGCTCCCCAAGAACGCTTCGCGCGTGCGTCTGCACAACCGTTGCGAAATCACTGGCCGTCCGAAAGGCTATATGCGCCAGTTCGGCATCTCGCGTATACAGTTCCGCGAGATGGCTTCCGCAGGTCTGATTCCCGGCGTGAAGAAGGCAAGCTGGTAAGAGATGGCCGACGATATGCCTTTCAAGGCATAGGTGAAACTGACATAAGATGGGATTCCGGGCATTTCGGCCGGAGTCCCCTTTTTTATACGATATGGATTATGCTTCATTTCGAATGTGATTATATCCGCGGGGCGCATCCGAGTGTCTTGGAGGGCATTGTCAGGACCAACATGGAGGCGTCTCCGGGTTACGGTCTTGATGACCATTGCCGCAGGGCAGAGCTGCTGATTCTTGAGGAATGCGGGATTCCTGAGGGTAGGGTCTGCTTCCTTGTCGGCGGCACTCAGACCAATGCCTGCGTGATTGATGCGCTCTTGCGTCCGCATCAGGGAGTGGTGTGCGCCGAGACAGGTCATATCAACGTGCATGAGGCGGGTGCCATTGAGGCTTCAGGGCACAAGGTGCTTGCGCTTCCTTCCGGCGACGGTAAGATTCGGGCTTCTGCCCTGAAAGATTGCGTGGAGAGGTTTTATGCCGATGCGACTTATGAACATTGCGTGTTTCCCGGTATGGTCTACATTTCCCATCCCACCGAGGTCGGCACGCTTTATGGGTTGGACGAGCTTGAGGCGTTGGGCAGTGAATGCCGCAGGCTCGGGATGCCTCTTTTTATGGACGGGGCAAGGCTGGTCTACGGATTGGCTGCGGACGGCACCGACGTTTCGTTGAAAGACATAGCGCGCATCTGCGACGTGTTCTATATCGGTGGGACGAAAGCCGGCACGCTTTTCGGAGAAGCGGTTGTAGTGCGTGTTCCGGAGCTGCTTCCCCATTTTTTCACCTTGGTGAAGAGACATGGGGCGTTGCTGGCCAAGGGCCGTCTGCTTGGAGTGCAGTTCGAGACGCTTTTTTCCGGAGGCCTTTACAAAGAGATAGGGGAGCATGCCGTCAGGATGGCCATAAAGCTTAAAGAAGGCTTTGTCAGCAACGGCTACAGGCTTTGCGTAGATTCGCCGACCAACCAGCAGTTCATCATCTTGCCTAATGAAGTGATGGACAAACTTGCGTGCAAGGCGGAGTTCTCTGTCTGGGGCGTGCGTGGGCAGAAGGAGACTGCGGTCAGGTTCGTTACTGACTGGTCTACGTCGGAGGCTGATGTGGATAGCCTTCTCGATTCGTTGCGGGGGTGTTCATAAACGGGGATTGACCGTTAAATTTTATTAAAAGTGCGTGTATGGCAGGCACTGCGCATTGCCATACGGCGCGGAATTGCTAACTTTGCGCGTAATTTTTGGCCGGAAGAAGCCGGAAACGGCGTATTGCGGTCAGAAAAAGACATATCGTGAGTATTAAATATTGTTCAGACATCTGAATCAATTTAAACAACAAAACAATGACTGATCCAATAGCAGATTATTTGACCAGATTGAGGAATGCCATCCGTGCGGGACACCGCGTGGTGGAATGTCCAGCGTCGAAAATTAAGAAGGAGATCACCAAAATCCTGTTTGACCAGGGCTACATCCTCAACTACAAGTTTGAGGAAGGAGAGACTCCTCAGGGCGTCATCAAGATCGCCCTCAAGTATGACCCGATCGACAGGGTCAACGCCATCAAGAACCTGCATCGCGTGTCGCGTCCGGGACTCCGCCAGTACACCGGCTACAAGGACATGCCGCGTGTGCTCAACGGTCTTGGCATCGCGATTCTTTCCACATCCAAGGGCGTGATGACCAACAAGGAAGCCAAAGAACAGAAGATCGGCGGCGAAGTATTGTGCTACGTTTATTAATCAAAGGCAGGAGGTATTTATTATGTCAAGAATAGGTAAAGCACCCATCATGATACCTGCCGGCGTTACGGTACAGGTTAAGGGCCATGTTGTAACAGTCAAGGGCCCTAAAGGCGAACTTTCACAGGAAATCAACCCCGACATCGAGGTGAATGTCGTGGACGGACACGTTGAAGTAACCCGTCCTGACGACGAGCGCGAGCACCGTGCCCTTCACGGTCTTTACCGCGCGCTGATCAACAATATGGTTGTCGGCGTCTCCGAAGGCTACAAGAAGGAGATGGAGCTCGTCGGCGTGGGCTACCGTGCCGCTTCGACAGGCCAGGTGCTGGAACTCTCGCTGGGTTATTCGCACGCTATCTACATCAAGCTCCCCAAGGAAGTAAAGGTGGAGGCCAAGTCCGAGCGCAACAAGAACCCGCTCATCATCCTCGAGAGCTTCGACAAGCAGCTTCTCGGGCAGGTGTGCGCCAAGATACGTTCGCTCCGCAAGCCTGAACCGTACAAGGGCAAGGGCATCAAGTTTGTCGGCGAGGTTATCCGCCGCAAGTCCGGCAAGTCGGCTAATGCTAAATAATTAAATCAGAAGGCAAATCATGGTATCCAAGATAGCAAGAAGAAATAAAATCAAAACCCGCATACGCGGTAAAATCTCCGGTACGCCCCAGCGTCCCAGAATGAGCGTCTTCCGCTCCAACAAGGGGATTTACGTACAAGTGATTGACGATCTCGCAGGCAACACCCTCTGCTCAGCCAACTCGAAAGGCATCGAAGCCGGCAACAAGACGGAACAGAGCGCGAAGGTGGGCGAGGCAATCGCCAAGAAAGCCATGGAAATGGGCATCACAGAAGTGGTGTTCGACCGTAACGGCTATCTTTTCCACGGTAGAGTAAAATCATTGGCCGATGCAGCCCGCAAGGCCGGTCTTAAATTTTAAGAGGAATCATGGCAAAAAGAAACAACAGAGTAAAATCGACGAATGATCTTGAATTGAAAGACCGTCTTGTGGCCATCAACCGCGTAACCAAGGTTACCAAGGGCGGACGTGCGTTCAGTTTCGCGGCCATAGTGGTCGTGGGCAATGAGGACGGCGTTGTAGGCTGGGGTCTCGGCAAAGCCAACGAGGTGCAGGCTGCCATCGCCAAAGGCGTGGAGAGCGCCAAGAAGAACCTCATCCGCGTTCCCGTGCACAAGGGCACCATCCCCCACGAGCAGGAAGCCAAGTTCGGAGGCGCACGTGTGCTTCTCAAGCCGGCTTCTGAAGGTACGGGAGTGAAGGCCGGCGGCGCAATGCGTGCCGTGCTTGAGAGCGTGGGCATCACCGACGTGCTTGCCAAGTCGAAAGGCTCGTCCAACCCGCACAATCTCGTCAAGGCGACAATCGCTGCTCTCGACGAGATGCGCAGCCCGGCGCAGGTGGCCCAGAACCGTGGCATTTCCGTGGAAAAAGTGTTTAACGGCAAATAATTAGAATAGAAATGGCTAAACTTGCAATCAAACAGATCAAAAGCCGCATCAACTGCCCTGCCGTTCAGAAACGCACGCTTGATGCCCTCGGCCTGAGAAAGATGAACCGTACCGTGATGCATGAGGACAATCCTTCGATTCGCGGCATGGTGAAAGCTGTGCATCATCTTGTAGAAGTGACCGAAGTGAAGTGAGACTGATTCCGCATCCCGGCGTGGCTTCTGGGCCTGAACCGGGAATGGGGGGACAAGGACACAAGAACAAAGAAAAAACAGCAAAAAAGATGAAACTACATAATCTCCTGCCTGCTGTAGGCAGCAACAAGAAGAACAAGAGAATAGGTCGCGGCCCGGGTTCGGGCTACGGCGGCACGTCTACGCGTGGACACAAGGGCGCGAAGTCTCGTTCGGGCTACAAGCGCAAGATCGGCTTCGAGGGCGGTCAGATGCCGCTTCAGCGCCGTGTGCCGAAGTTCGGTTTCAACAATATCAACCGCGTGGAATACAAGGCAGTCAACCTGGATGCCATCGAGGCACTCGCCGAGGCTAAAGGACTGTCGAAAATCACGGTTGACGATATGCGTGCAGCCGGACTTGTTTCGAAAAAGGCGTTGGTGAAGATTCTCGGCAATGGCGCAGTAACACGTGCCATTGAGGTAGAAGCCCATGGCTTCTCGAAGAAGGCCGAGGAAGCAATCACCGCAGCCGGCGGAACAGTCACAAAAAAATAACTTGAACAATGGGATTTACACAGACAATCAAGAATATCTGGAGCGTGGAGGATCTTCGCAAGCGCATAGGCATAACGCTGCTGCTTGTGATCATCTACCGCTTCGGGTGCTATGTGGTGCTCCCCGGAATCAATCCGGATGAACTCATGGCATTGAAGAACTTCACATCCGACGGCTTGATGCAGCTTCTCGACATGTTCTCGGGCGGTGCTTTCTCGCAGGCCTCGATTTTCGCGTTGGGTATCATGCCTTACATCACGGCCTCGATCGTGATACAGCTTTTGGGCATGGTGCTTCCTTCTTTCCAGAAGATGCAGCGCGAGGGTGAGAGCGGACGGATGAAGATGAATCAGTACACGCGTTATCTGACGGTGCTGATTCTGCTGCTCCAGGGCCCGGCATATCTTATGAACCTCCAGTATCAGGTTCAGGCTGCCGGCGGCCATGTGGAGCTGGGCTTCTTCACGATTGCTTTCATGACCATCGTTCTTGCCGCAGGCTCCATGTTCATCATGTGGCTCGGCGAGCGCATCGATCAGAAGGGCGTGGGCAACGGCATATCGTTCATCATCCTCATCGGTATCATCGCGCGTCTGCCTGAAGCATTCATTCAGGAATTCACGGGACGTCTGATGAACTCCGCCGGTGGCGGCCTTGTCATCTTCCTTCTTGAGATTGTCATCCTTCTTGCGGTTATAGCCGGCGCGGTTCTGCTCGTGCAAGGCACACGCAAGGTTCCCGTGCAGTATGCAAAGAAGATTGTGGGCAACAAGCAGTATGGCGGTGCCCGCCAGTACATTCCCCTGAAGGTGAATGCGGCCGGCGTGATGCCCATCATATTTGCCCAGGCCATTATGTTCATCCCCATCACTCTTGTCGGGTTCAGCACGAGCCAGACGGGATTTTTCGGGGCTTTGACAGACATGTACGGCTTCTGGTACAATCTCATCTACTTCTTAATGATTGTGGCGTTCACGTATTTCTATACGGCAATCACGGTGCGCCCTGCGCAGATGGCAGAAGAGATGAAGCGCAACAACGGCTTCATCCCCGGCATCAAGCCAGGCAAACCGACCGTGGAATATCTGGACTCCATCATGTCGAGAATCACTCTCCCCGGTTCCATATTCCTCGGAATCGTGGCCATCCTTCCGGCGATTGCTTATGTGTGCGGCCTCAACCGCAACTTCGCGCAGTTCTTCGGCGGGACTTCTCTCTTGATTCTCGTGGGAGTGGTTTTGGATACGCTCCGCATCATTGAAGGCCACTTGCTTATGCGCAAGTATGACGGCCTTATGAAAGACGGGCGCATCAAGGGTCGCACCACAGGCAGCTCGGCATTCTGATGAGTGTTTCCCTAAATAGTCTTACAGATTCAGGAATAGGAAATCAAGCAACCGGGAGTTCTCAGAAATGATATATCTCAAAACTGCAGAAGAAATCGAGAAGATGCGTGCCGCAGGCGACCTGACGGCGCGCACGCTCGGTGAAGTGGCGCGGTGGGTGAAGCCAGGCATCACGACCCGTAAGCTTGACGCGATAGCGAGGGAATTCGTCCTTGACAACGGCGGACGCCCTTCGTGTCTCGGATACCAAGGCTTTCCAGGTACGCTGTGCATCGAGGTCAATGAGGTCGTGGTCCATGGTTTTCCTTCGGACTACGTTCTTGAGGACGGAGACATAGTAGGCACAGACCTCGTTGTGGAGCTTGACGGCTACAATGGCGACAGCTGCTACACTTTCCCCGTGGGGGAAGTGGACGAGGCGGTGATGAAGCTCCTGACCACCACTAAGGAGTCGCTTTACAAGGGCATTGCGGCTGCTTGTGCCGGCAAGCGTGTCGGCGACGTCAGCAATGCGGTGCAGACCTACTGTGAGCGTCGCGGCTACAGTGTGGTACGTGAAATGTGCGGCCACGGCATCGGGAAGTCGATGCACGAGTCTCCTGAAGTTCCCAATTTCGGGCGCAGGGGCATCGGGCCGGTGCTTCGCGACGGCATGTGCATAGCGGTGGAGCCTATGATCAATATGGGAAGCAAGAACATCACGATCGGCAACGACGGATGGACTTGCCGGACGCGCGACCGCAAGCCGTCTGCCCATTTCGAGCATACGATATGCATCAGTGGCGACGAGCCGATCATCCTAACTTCTTTCGAGTACATCAAGGAGGCTATGGGCGACAGGTTTGTCTGAACGCGGTTTCTTATATCCTGAAAAGGTTATAAAGGGAAAACAAAGGAATCAAATAGGTCATAATCTAAGAGGAAAATGGCAAAACAAGCTGCAATAGAGCAAGACGGAGTGATACTTGAAGCATTGTCCAATGCAATGTTCAAGGTAGAACTTGAGAACGGACATGAGATCACCGCCCACATTTCGGGCAAGATGCGCATGCACTACATAAAGATACTTCCCGGCGACAAGGTTAAGGTCGAGATGTCGCCCTACGACCTGTCTAAGGGGAGAATAGCTTTCCGATACAAATAAAACAGACACCAGATATGAAAGTAAGAGCATCAATCAAGAAGCGCACGGCCGACAGCAAGATTGTGCGCAGAAAAGGAAGATTGTACGTAATCAACAAGAAAAACCCGAAGTTAAAACAACGTCAAGGATAATCCTGCAAGAAAATCCTACAGACACAATTTTTACGACAGAAAATGGCAGTAAGAATAGTCGGCGTAGATTTGCCGCAAAACAAGAGAGGTGAAATAGCCTTGACCTACATCTTCGGCATTGGCCGGAGTGCCGCCAACACCATCCTGGCCAAGGCGGGTGTAGACAAAGACATCAAAGTGAAGGACTGGACAGACGACCAGGCAGCCGCCGTGCGTGAAGTGATCCAGAGCAACTACAAGGTGGAGGGCGATCTCCGTACGGAAATCCAGCTCAACATCAAGCGCCTTATGGACATCGGCTGCTACCGTGGCATACGCCACCGTCTCGGCCTTCCGGTTCGCGGACAGAGCACCAAGAACAATGCGCGCACACGCAAGGGACGCAAGAAAACAGTCGCTAACAAAAAGAAAGCTACTAAATAACAATAGAATATGGCAAAGAAGACAGTCGCAGCCAAAAAGAGAAACGTCAAAGTTGACGCTATCGGTCAGCTCCACGTGCATTCCTCTTTCAATAACATCATCGTTTGCTTGGCCAACAGTGAGGGTCAGGTCATCTCGTGGTCTTCTGCGGGTAAAATGGGCTTCCGTGGCTCGAAGAAGAACACGCCCTACGCGGCTCAGATGGCGGCGCAGGACTGCGCGAAGGTGGCATACGACCTTGGTCTGCGCAAGGTGAAGGCCTACGTGAAAGGTCCCGGCAACGGACGCGAATCCGCAATCCGCACAGTGCATGGCGCAGGTATAGAAGTTACAGAGATAATAGACGTAACTCCGCTGCCCCACAACGGTTGCCGTCCTCCGAAACGCAGAAGAGTGTAAGATCGATTCATATTTGTGATCCCAGACAGTCGATGTCCGCTCAGGCGGGTTGTTCAGGAGCCTGAAATCATATTTGGTGGCACGCTGGGACGCGGCAAACCGCTGTCCCGAATGCACGGGTAATGCTCCTGAGGGCGTCGGGGAAAGACAAAAGAAATTCAAAACACCAAAAAAGCATCTGTCAGACGTAAGGCCGGGCCGCGAAGTCAAGGCTTTGAAAGCGAAAGACCGTCGGGATTCCCTTTGAGGGCATCCCACCACCTACCTCTCAGACGGTCGCGGCTGCGCTAAGGAGAATGGCTGAGGCCTGAGGCTGCGAATAGACAGAGGCTCAAAACGAAAAAACAAAAATGGCAAGATATACAGGTCCAAAGACAAAAATCGCCCGTAAATTCGGGGAAGCCATCTATGGCGAGGACAAGGTTTTGGCAAAGAAGAACTATCCGCCGGGACAGCACGGTCAGAACCGTCGCCGCAAGACTTCGGAATATGGCTTGCAGCTCCGCGAGAAGCAGAAGGCCAAATACACTTACGGAGTGCTCGAACGCCAGTTCCGCAATCTGTTCGACAAGGCGGCCCGCACGAAGGGCATCACAGGTGAGGTGCTCCTCCAGTTGCTCGAGAGCCGTCTCGACAACATCGTGTACCGTCTTGGCATTGCGCCGACACGTCCGGCAGCGCGCCAGATAGTGCTTCACAAACACATAACTGTCAACGGCAAGGTGGTCAACATCGCGTCTTATCGCGTGAAGCCCGGCGATGTGGTCGCAGTGCGCGAAAAATCCAAGTCGCTTGAAGTGATTGCCGACTGTCTCGCAGGCTTCAACCACAGCAAGTATCCTTGGATCGAGTGGGACGAAAGCATCAAGGGCGGAAAATACCTCCATCTTCCTGCCCGCGAGGACATTCCTGAGAACATCAAGGAGCAGTTGATAGTAGAGTTGTATTCTAAATAATAAACGATAGAGACCCATGCCAATTTTAGCATTTCAGAAGCCCGAAAAGGTTATAATGCTGGAGGAGACGAATTCGTTCGGCAGATTCGAGTTCCGTCCTCTGGAACCGGGATATGGCCAGACGGTAGGCAACGCGCTCCGGCGCATCCTCCTGTCTTCTCTCGGGGGCTTTGCCATCTGTTCGATACGCATCGACGGCGTGGCCCACGAGCTCGACACCATACCCGGAGTGAAGGAAGATGTCACGAACATCATCTTGAACCTCAAGCAAGTGCGGTTCAAGCAAACGGTAGAAGACACCGACACAGAGAAGGCAGTAGTCAACGTTTCGGGAGTTGATGTGTTCAAGGCCGGCGACTTGGGTAAAGTGCTCAGCGGGTTTGAGGTGTTGAATCCGGATCTGGTGATCTGCCATCTGGATTCATCCGCAAACTTTCAGTTGGAATTCACGATCAACAGCGGGCGAGGCTGGGTTCCTGCCGACGAGAACCGAGAGCTTCTCGAAGGTGCGGATCCGAGCGTGATCGCCATCGACTCGATCTATACTCCGATCAAGAACGTGAAATATGCGGTGGACAACTTCCGTGTCGAACAGAAGACCGACTACGAGAAGCTGCTCCTCGAGGTTACTACCGACGGCTCCATCAGCCCGAAAGACGCGTTGAAAGAGGCTTCAAAAATCCTTATACAGCATTTCATGATGTTCAGCGACGAGAAGATGACTCTCGAACAGCCTGCCGAACAGGATGAAGACGAGTTTGATGAGGAAGTGCTTCACATGCGGCAGCTTCTCAAAAGCAAGCTGACCGACATGTCCCTTTCTGTGAGGGCGCTCAACTGTCTCAAGAGCGCTGAGGTGGAGACGCTCGGCGAGCTTGTGGTGTTCAACAAGAACGACCTTTTGAAATTCCGCAATTTCGGACGCAAGTCGCTGACTGAGCTCGACAACCTGTTGGAAAGCCTGAATCTCTCCTTTGGGATGGATATTTCAAAGTATAAATTAGACAAAGAATAACAACGATGAGACACAATAAAAAATTCAACCACCTTGGCCGCAAGAAAGCTCATCGCGAGGCTCTGCTTTCGAACCTTACGATTTCCCTTATCATGCACAAGAGAATTTTCACCACTCTGGCTAAGGCGAAAGCGCTCCGCATGTATTGCGAGCCTCTGATCAACCGCTCGAAGAAGGATGATACCCCGAACCGACGTCTAGTGTTCAGCTATCTCCAGAACAAGGAAGCCGTGAAGGAACTTTTCGGCGTGATTGCCGAGAAGGTCGCTGACCGTCCGGGCGGATATACACGCATCCTCAAGACCGGCCACCGTCTTGGCGACAACGCCGAGATGTGTATGATCGAGCTTGTTGACTTCAACGAGTTGCTTCTTGGCGAGAAAGAGACCAAGAAGGCCAAGACCACCCGCCGTTCGCGCCGTAAGAAAAGCGCGGATGCGGCTGAAGCAACAGCTGAGGCACCTGCAGCAGAGTAAATCCCACGAATCGATAAAACCGGGCAGGCCGAGAGTGATTCCACTCCCGGTCTGCTTTTTTCTTATCGGCTTCTTTAGCACTGGTGCGCATATCTGTGGATGTTTAGATTATTCAGACAACGCTTTCGGACAGCCTCTTAGACTTATCTGCACATTGGTTTTTGGAGCTGCTTAGGCGAAAAATCCGGGTGTCTGTGCAGCATTTCCTGTTTTTTTACATCATATACTTATAACAACTATTTTTTCAGTAATGATAGGAATAATGATTAGGACAGTGGCTTATATGGTGATGGCTTTGGCATTTGTGGCCTGTACGGATGATCTTAGCGCGAATGAGCCGCCAATTGAAGGCACCGCGGCAGTGTCGGGTTCGTTGCCCGTGTTGCACATAGAGACAGAGAACCGTGAACCGGTAGTTTCGAAGACCGAATATCTTGACGCCTCGTATTGGATTGAGTCGGCAGACGGAAAGGGAGGGCTTATTGGTTCGGAAGATGAACCTTTGCCGATGCAGATACGAGGAAGAGGGCATTCTTCATGGTTGAGTCCCAAGAAGCCTTACAAGATAAAGCTGGGTAATAAGACTGAGTTGCTGGGCATGCCCAAGAACAAGCATTGGGCATTGCTCAAACCGACGGAGAACACCGTGGCCGGGCTTCAGTTGGGCAGGATTATGGGCATGGCCTGGACTCCTGACTTCCGTCCTGTCGAGGTTGTTCTCAACGGAGACTATATAGGCCTCTATTTTCTGACGGAGACAATCCGCATTGACGAGAACCGCGTGAACATATATGAACAGAAGGATCAAGAGACCGATCCGGCATTGATTGAGGGAGGATGGCTCGTGGAAGTAGACAACTACAGGGACGAATGCCAGATCACCATTCCTGAGAACAGCCGTTGGAACCTTACACTCAGGTATCATTCTCCCGAAGACTTGTCGGACGCGCAGCTGCAGTGGCTCACCCGAGAATTCAAGTCCATCAATGCGGCGGTGTATTCGCCAGACAAGACCTCGACCGACTGGGAGGAGCATTTCGATGTGGAAAGCATGGCACGTTTCTTCGTCCTGCAGGAGGTGATGGACAATCCTGACGGTTTCCACGGCAGCTTCTATCTCCATAAGGACAAGGGGCCGGACACCAAGTGGATTGCCGGGCCTATATGGGATCTCGTATGCTACAACCGTGAAAAGACCGACTACACTTTCAGGATGAAGGTGCATTATGGGTTCACACCTCACTGGATAGGGGAGCTTATACAGTATGACAGTTTCTGCGAGGCGGTGGAAAAGGTCTGGAGAGAGGTTTATCCTAACAGGCTTTCAGAGGTATTCGGATACATAGATGAAACGGTTCTTCCGCTTGCGCAGGCATGGGCAAACGATTGCGCAAGGTGGAATGAAGACCCGTCGCAGACCGCCCGGCTCAGGGCGGACAGGATAAAGAAAGCTTTGCGTCGGAATATCGACTGGTTTGACCGCCATCTTCCTGTAAGCCCTCAGTCATCTCTGGACGTAGTGTCTGCCCGCCGGCCGGACGTTGCAACGAAGGTTTTCAATCTTCAAGGCATCTGCATAGGTGAATATGCCGATGAGGCAGAAGCCGTCTCCGGGCTTGGAAAAGGGATATACATAATCAACGGAAAGAAGACCGTGGTCAAGTAGTCGGGTCAGCCGGTCAGAGGATGGGGGAGAGGAGGCGGACCACAGACTCGAAAAGGCGTTGAAGCACCGGGCGCGAATGCCATTGCGAGAACGTAAGCTTGGTGGAGAGGCTTATGTCGTCGAAGAAAATGTCGCGCATCTTCCGGTTCACTTCGCGGTCGTAGACAAAGAGAGTGGTCTCGAAATTGTTCTCAAAGCTGCGGAAGTCGAAGTTGGTCGAGCCTACCGCTACCAGATCCTCATCGATTATCAAAGCCTTTGCGTGGAGCATGCAAGGGTTGTAGAGGTAGACCTTTATGCCGGCTTTCAGGCATTGTGTAACAAAGGAGAATGATGCGAGCTGGAGGAGCTTGGAGTCGCATTTCCTCGGGATCATTATTCTCACGTCTACTTTTGCGAACGCGGCGGCTTCGAGCGCATGCTGGAGCGCGTCGGTCGGGAGAAAATAAGGAGTCTGGAGATATATCGACTTTTTGGCTGATGATATGGCTTTGAGGAAACATAGCGAAAGGTTGTCCCAAGTGTCCACCGGGCCTGAGGAGACGAGCTGCATCCCGACATTGTTGGAAATGGATGCGGATTTCGGCAAAGGGTCGTCGTAGGACAGTGGCTGGCCCATGAACGACCAGTCTATGGCGAATGACAGAATCAAGGATTCCACTATGTCGCCGTGCAGACGGAAATGAGTGTCCCGCCATGCAGGCTTCCCCCCGGTCTTCTCTGTGTATCTGTCCGCGATGTTCATTCCCCCGATATATCCCGTTTCGCGGTCTATGATGACGAGCTTGCGGTGGTTGCGCCAATTGATGCGGTTGGCGAGCTGGGGGAAAGTAACTCGGAAGAACGGGTGCACGTCCACGCCGGCATCGCGCATGCGGCCGAAAAAACGCGACCTTGTGGAGAAGCTTCCCACATGGTCGTAGATCACCATTACTTTCACTCCCTGACGGGCTTTCTCTATAAGTATGTCGGCTATTTCGTTTCCGAGTTTGTCGTCGGCGAATATGTAGTATTGTAGCAGTATGGAGCTTTTTGCGTTTCTGAGGTCTCTTTTCAGAGCCTCGAACTTGTCGGCTCCGCGTGTGAATATCTCTATTTTGTTGTTGACGGTGAATTTGGCCTTAGAAAGCGAGTGGGAGAGGACTACGAGCTGTCTTCTGTCGGAAGATATGCCGGTTTCGTTGAGGTTCACGTTACGGGTGGCGGTGGCGCGCATCAGCTTGCGCTTTTTGTGCCGGGACACCATCCTGATGCTTTTCAGGCTGCGGCCGAAGAAGAGATAGAACACGAGTCCGGCCACGGGGAGGAAAATCAGGGCTATGACCCATGCGAGCGAGCGTATGGGATTGCGGTTTTCCCTGAGCACCACAACGATGCAGGCCACAATCGTGATTACGTATGCGGCGAGTATGAGCCAGTTCACCCACGAAGACCAAGAGGTTAATAATGCATTCACATCAAGCCTGCTTTGTGTCGTACTCGAAATTTTGCGCTAAGGTAATCAATTCCGTCGAGAGACGCAAATAAGAGGAGATAAATGGCGAATTTCCTTTATATAAAAAATCCCGGGAACTGATTTCACAATCTGTTCCCGGACGATAGCTTAACTAAATTCTTACATGTTAGATTTTCTGAAAATTTTCCGATGCAAAGTTAGGTAAAATTCAGTGAAATCCATTTGATTTTGTGTTAAAACAAGTTAACTGGCATCGTTCCTTTCTCCGTATCGCCTGAGGTATTCGTCTGCGGTGATGCAAAGCTCTTCATACCATTTTTCTCCGAAACGTGCGCTAAGCGGGTCTTTCAGAAACTGATATGCCCTGATGCCAAGCTTGCGGCCATGTGTCTCCGCGCTCTTGCATATTTTCCATATGTGAAGATTGACGGCTGTGAATCCGTCGTATTGCTTGAGTCTGACTGGATAAAGGCGGCATGAGGCCGGTTTGCACCATTTTGTGCGTCCTTCGCGGTATGCCTTTTCAAGCGCGCAGAGCGTCTTTCCGCCCGGGGCGTAGGTGCAGAACACGCAGTCGCGACCGTTTACGATAGATGTTACGAGGTCGCCTTCCTCGTCCACATACGCCACGCCTTGGTCGTTGATGGTTTCCTTTGCCGCAGGAGTGAGGTCGGCCCATGCCTCAGGCATCGATTCTTCGATGCGTTCCACTTCCTCAATATTCAGCGGTGCTCCCGCATCGCCCTCTACGCAACAAGCCCCGAGACATGCGTCGAGGTCGCAACAGAAGAAACGTTCTATAAGGTCGAGGGAGACGAGGGTGTCTTGTATCTGTAACATTCCATTTATGTTTTTTTGCGCGATGAGGCGCGCAGTGGTAGCAAATTGTCGTTGGGGAGACGAGGCGGTAGTTTTTAGGGTGCTTGCATTTGTATCTTAGAGTATGTTTACTTTTAAACCGTATTAACAAATAGGAGTGTGCGATAATAAGCTTTCAAATAAAAGTAAACATACTCTTAGCGTGAGAAGAGCTGGGCGGTGCCTATCAGGCGGTCGGCTCGTGTGCCGGGTTCTCGCAGATATACGTATACCTGATACTCGTTGCCGGTCTCGAACTTGTTTCCTTCGAAGATTGCCGGATCTGAGACTTTTGGGTCTTTTCGCGGCACTGCCACGTACTGATAGTTGTAGGAACCCTGCTTCAACGGGATGTCGAGCCTGTAGGAACGGGATGCGGGGTCGAAATGCATCCTGTTTGCATCCGAGAAGGAATCGTAGGCGAAATTTCCGTCCACGAATACGTCTGCGTTCATGATTTCGGGATGTTTCAGCTCGAAATGCACAGTGATGTAGTCTGCGCCGAGGTCAGGGTCGGTGGCGTTGTATTCATCTATCTTGAAACGTCCGTTTTGAGTGAGGTCGTATATGTAGGATGATTCAGCACGCGGTCTGTCCGTATGCACCCATGCGTGGTAATTGCGTCCGATGAACTTCACTGAATCCACGTTCATTCCGGGATAATCCGCCCTTACGGTCTCGAAACGCCTGTATTCGTTGCCGGCAGGGAAGATAAGGTCGGGGCAGTGTTCGTAAACGAGCGTTCGACCTTTGATTTGCTGTGGATGGGTCAGTGTGCGTGTCCGGTCTGGATGCCCGTTCTGGCTGACAATGAGCACTATGTCGGTGAAGGGACTCCGTATCTGGAACTCCCCGGGGTTGACCGTCAGGTTCACCTGCTGCCATTCGGTGTTCAGTCCGCGGTCAGTGCGTGATGTAGCTTCGCCCGCCACGGCGACCGTATTTTCGCTTACGCAGAAACGCGTCTGCAACACAAGTTCCTCGGGATTGTCCTGAGGGAACACCTGCAGCAGATAGTTGCCGCTTTTGAGCGGACGCATGTCGGCGTTCGGAACCTCTATGCGGTAGTTGACGTAATGGACATATGTGTTCGACGAGAAGGCATAGTCTGTTATGTCGGCTACGTTGAATCCGTCAAGGTATTCCGATTCCACGAGCGAGGAACGCGTCCAGTCGGAGTTGCAGTGCAGAAGCCTGTACTGCAGATAGCTGATGTCGTCGCCGAGTTCGTCGAAAGAGATGAGCATGCGGTCTTCCGAACCAAGCCTGACCACCGGCATGCCCATGAAATTGTCGGCGTTGGTGGTCTGCAACGTACGGAACCTTGGGTCGGCGATGCGCGTGCGGGTGTCTGTTCCCGGCGTTTGTGAGAACACCGGAAAAGCCGCGCAGGCCGACAACACGAGCGGTATGGCCTGTCTAAGCCTCATCTTTGCAATAGCGGTCGTGGAGGATTCCTACTCCCTGCATTATCAGTTCGTCGCAAGGCACCGGGTGTTCCTTCCCTTTCAGTTCGCGGCAGAGCAGGCATCCGTTGGCCTCTTTGAAAGGAGCGGCGATTTCTCTCACAGTCCTGTACGTCTCTGCCTTCCCTTTCGGAGATGCGTCGCCGAGCATTCCGGCCACGAAGGCGAATGCCGACACCACCCCGCAGACTTCCTGCATGCCGCCTATTCCGCCTCCGAACCCTGCGGTGGCACGTGCAGTGGTTTCTTCGTCAATTCCGGTCAGGTCGGCAAATGCCATCGCCACCGTCTGGGCGCAGTTGTAGCCTTGGCGGCGTATGCTTTCAGCTTTCTTCAATCGTTCTTCTTTGTTCATGATAAACTACCATTTTATCGGTTCTTTTCCGTGGGCTATGAGGTATTCGTTGGCGGCATTGAAATGTCCGTTGCCGAAGAAACCCCTGTGTGCCGATAGCGGCGACGGGTGAGGGGAGGTCAGCACAAGATGGCGTCCCCGGTCGATGAACGCCCCTTTCCTGATGGCATCCGATCCCCAAAGCATGAAAACTATGCCCTCTCTTTCCTCCGCCAGCCTGTGGACGGCCATGTCGGTGAGCCGTTCCCAGCCCAGTCCGCTGTGCGATTTGGGCTGATGCTCCCTGACCGTCAGGGATGAATTGAGCAGAAGCACGCCCTGCCGGGCCCATCTGGACAAATCTCCGTCGGGAGGGAGAGGTGAGCCTGTCTCGGCCTGTATCTCCTTGAATATGTTGACGAGCGAAGGAGGCATCGCCACTCCCGGACGCACCGAAAAGCATAACCCGTTGGCCTGTCCCGGCCCATGGTAAGGGTCTTGTCCGATTATGACCACTTTCACGTCTGCAAAGGGGCAGGCATCGAAGGCGGCGAATATCTCTCCAGCCGGAGGATACACATGCCCAGGAGCATTGTATTCCGCACGTACGCGGTCGGCGAGCTGTGCGAACCAGTCGCTGCCGAAAGCGTCCGCAAGCCGTTCTTTCCATTGTGGGTCGATTCTTACGTCCATATCGGTTAAAGTGTATTTCTGATGCAAAGTTAGCAACAAAAAACCAGTATAGCGCAAACTTTTGGGGATAAGTGGCGGCGGTTTCCGAAAAATTAACTACCTTTGCACCCGGAAACTGCGGTATTTGACCGGTACCGGTATGTTTTTCAGACGATGCACCCATAGTTCAATGGATAGAATAATGGATTCCGGTTCCATCGATTGGGGTTCGACTCCCCATGGGTGTACAACATTGCATCAAATAAACAAGGAGCGGTTTTTTTTATTGAGAAGTCCCGCTCCTTGTTTATTATATCTGTGTTGCACCGACTAAGATGATTCTCAGGCTATCTCCGAAAGCATGTGTTCGAGGTCTATGGCCGAGACTTTTACGTGGAGCTTGCCGTCCTTGGCCACGGATATGTTGCCGGTCTCTTCGCTGACTATCACGCACACGGCGTCTGTTGCCTGGCTCATGCCCAATGCGGCGCGGTGGCGCAGGCCGAGGCTTTTGGATATGCTCATGTCGTGGCTCACCGGCAGGATGCATCCGGCGGCCTTCATGCGGTGCTTGGCGATTACCAGAGCACCGTCGTGGAGTGGGGAGTTCTTGAAGAATATGTTTTCTATCAGACGCATGTTGATGAGCGAGTCAATCATGTCGCCCGTCTTCTCGTAGTCGTCGAGAGGCATCGCGCGTTGCCATACTATCAGTGCGCCGGTCTTCGATTTCGACATGCTCATGCATGCGTAGACCACGGCCATCACTTCCGAATGCGCATGTTCGTCCTCTTTTTCGTGGCGGAAAAGCCGTTTGAATATTTTCCATTTCCCCTGCGAACCTATGTCTATGAGGAACCGCTTTATCTGTTCCTGGAACAGGATGACAAGCACTATGAGGCCTATGTTCATGAACTTGTCGAGAATCGTGCCGGTGAGGCGCATGTCGAAAATCTCATAGGCCACTACCCAGATTACGATGAATGCCAGCACGCCGTAGAAGAGCGAGAGGGTGCCGCTGTTGCGCATCATCCTGTAGAGGTAGAAGAGCATGAGGCCGACAAGCAGTATGTCTATTATGTCTTTTATGCCGAAATCTATCATGGGTTTCAGGTTTTAGGCTTTTGTCATTGAATGTTCAGAAACCGGAGTTCCTGCGCAGGAGGCCGAGCATCTTCACTGTCTGGACGGCCGGCAGCACTTCGTGCACACGCACTATGTCGGCCCCGAGCTGGAGCGCCATGGCATCGAGCGCCACGGTGGGAAGGGTGGATTCTTCCGGAGTTATGCCGAGCGGCCGCCATATCATGGTCTTGTGGGAGATGCCGACAAGCACCGGCATCCTCATCTTCCTGAATTCAGGTATGGCCGCCAGAAGACGGTAGTTCTGGTCTATGGTCTTGGCGAAGCCGTAGCCGGGGTCTATTATGACGTCTGCCACGCCGAGCGCATGCAGTCGTGCCGCCTTGTGGGCAAGGTCGCTTATCACGTCGGCGGCCACGTCTTCATAGTCGGTCATCGACTGCATGGTCTGGGGCGTTCCCCGCATGTGCATAAGGATGTAAGGCACTTTGAGGTCGGCCACTGTGTGCCACATCTCCGGGTCGAGCGTGCCGCCCCCTATGTCGTTTATGATGTCGGCCTGCCAGTCCTCCACGCATCGCCGCGCCACTTCGGCGCGGAAAGTGTCTACGGAAACCACTGTTTCCGGATGGCGTTTCCTGACGGTTTCCAGAGCGAGGGCGAGGCGTGAATATTCCTCTTCCGGACTGACCGGGTCGGCTCCGGGCCGGGTGCTGTAGCCGCCGATGTCGATTATGTCGGCTCCTTCGGCCAGCATGCCGTCGAGACGTCGTGCTATGGCGTCTTGCGAGAACGTGCGGCTTTGGCTGTAGAACGAATCGGGCGTAACGTTGATGATGCCCATCACTTTCGGACGGCTGAAGTCCATCAATCGTCCGCGTATGTTGATTGTAAGCGGTGTCTGTTCCATATATTTCGTGCGAAGTTACGAAAAATCAGGGAAACTTCACGCCTGATTGGCCGATTATTTGTAACTTTGCAGGCTGAAACAGAAAGAAGTAACAATGCAGGACATCCGAAATATAGCAATCATAGCCCATGTGGACCATGGCAAGACCACGCTCGTAGACAAAATGCTTCTCGCCGGACATCTCTTCCGCGACAACCAGTCGACCGGAGAGCTGATACTCGACAACAATGACCTGGAGCGTGAACGCGGCATAACGATTCTCTCCAAGAACGTGTCCATCAACTATAAGGGCACTAAGATAAACATCATCGACACTCCGGGACACGCCGATTTCGGCGGCGAGGTGGAGCGCGTGCTGAATATGGCCGACGGATGCCTGCTTCTCGTTGACGCCTTTGAAGGCCCGATGCCGCAGACGCGTTTCGTGCTGCAGAAGGCCATCCAGATGGGACTTAAGCCGGTGGTGGTGATAAACAAGGTGGACAAGCCCAACTGCCGCCCCAACGAGGTGAACGAGATGGTGTTTGAGCTGATGTTCAACCTCAACGCCACAGAAGACCAGCTCGATTTCCCCACAATATACGGTTCTGCCAAGCAGAACTGGATGAGCACGGACTGGCGTAAGCCTACGGAGGACATCACCGCCGTCCTCGACGCAATAATCAACCACATTCCCGCTCCTACACAGATTGAGGGCGCCCCTCAGATGCTGATAACGAGCCTTGACTACAGTAGCTACGTCGGCCGTATTGCCGTCGGCCGTGTGCACCGAGGCACTCTGCGCGAGGGTATGGACGTGGCTCTCTGCAAGAAAGACGGCTCGGTCAGCAAGCAGCGCATCAAAGAACTGCACACTTTCGAGGGCATGGGCCGTAAGAAGGTGGGCGAGGTGAGCAGCGGCGACATATGCGCCATTGTCGGTTTTGACGGGTTCGAGATAGGCGACACGGTCTCCAAGATCGAGAATCCGGAGCCGCTGCCGCGCATTTCCATTGACGAGCCTACGATGTCAATGACGTTTACCATCAACGACAGTCCGTTCTTCGGCAAAGACGGCAAGTTCGTTACGTCGCGCCACATAGCCGAACGCCTCGACCGTGAGCTTGACAAGAACCTGGCTCTTCGGGTGGTTAAAGGCGAGAATGAAGACAAATGGACTGTCTTCGGGCGAGGTGTGCTTCACCTCTCAATCCTTATCGAGACCATGCGCCGGGAAGGATATGAGCTGCAGGTGGGTCAGCCGCAGGTTATCATAAAAGAGGTGGACGGCAGGAAATGCGAACCGGTGGAGGCTCTGACCATCAACGTGCCTGAGGAGTATTCGTCCAAGGTGATTGACATGGTTACGCGCCGCAAGGGCGACATCATGTCGATGGAGACGCAGAACGACCGCATAAACATAGAATTCGTCATCCCTTCGCGCGGCATAATCGGCCTGCGCAACAATGTCCTGACAGGAACTGCCGGCGAGGCCATCATGGCTCACCGTTTCCTTGAATACCAGCCTTGGAAAGGGGACATAGAACGCCGCACCAACGGTTCGCTCATCGCTATGGAGGCAGGCACGGCCTACGCCTACGCCATCGACAAGCTTCAGGACCGCGGCCGATTCTTCATTTTCCCGCAGGAAGATGTGTATGCAGGTCAGGTGGTCGGCGAGAATGCGAAGGAAAACGACATTGTCGTCAACGTTACAAAGTCAAAGAAGCTCACCAATATGCGTGCCAGCGGCGCCGACGACAAGGCCCGCATCGTGCCCCCTGTGGTGTTCTCGCTCGAAGAGGCTCTTGAATACATCAAAGAGGATGAATACGTGGAAGTTACGCCCAATCATCTCCGCCTTCGCAAGATCATGCTCGACGAGAACGACCGCAAGCGAGCCAACCGCTCCTGAACCTTTCTGCCACACAGTCCGTTATACAATCACAACGGGCTGAGAGATTCGCTATGAAACCATAGGAATCTCTGCGGTTCCGGAGGCTGCCACGACCCGGTGAGGAACGGCAGCCGAGGCTGCAATCCCGAAGCTCCCGCTTCAGGAACGCTTCCCCGGGACAGAGTTCCGGCCCGTTTAAGGTGAATGTTCCAGCCGGAAGCTGAAACCGTTAATGCCGCAGACGGTATTCTCGGATTCAAGACCCGGCAACCATATATAAACAGGGATTTTTAATAGGCTTTTTGAAGCCAACCTGAATCCGTAATCAATCGGGATTCATCCAGAACACTGACAGGCCGGAAGGAAAAGGACCGCAGCCACTCCCGCCGACGCGAAGTCGCTTGCAGCGAACGGAAACCGTTTTCCCGCCGACAACCGAAAAAACATTGAAACAAAGCGGAGGCAGACGCATTTTCGCGTCTCCTCCGCTTTCCTTGTCTGCCTGTGCCTATATGTCTGCATCTGGATTCATGCTGTCAATGCGGCGGTATGGAGCGTGAGTCTATCGGCGGCTGGTGGGGATGGTGTCGCGTAGGAAATCGCGGGGCGGAGGCACATGCGTGTGCGATGACGCTTTTTCGTGAGGCTTTTTGCGTCGTGAAGATTTTGCCTTTTTTCGTCTGTCATTTTCAGCCCCGGGAACCATTGTGTCGGAAACCTGCTTGACTGCAGTCGTCGAATCCGATGGCACAATCGTAGTCCGGGCCGGAGCAGGAGTTTCCGGCCCGGACATGTCCCGTTTGCGGACGAGTATCCATCCGATGTTTGCCAGTATCAGGCAGCTGAGCACTATCAATCCGATGCGCTCCTTGGGATTGAGAGGGTACTTCATTCGTGTTCAGAAGGGATAGCCGATGGCAAGGTGGAAGGCGAATGCATCCTTGAACTTGATGTTGAAGTAATGCGGGGTGCCGTTCCGGTATGGGGCATGTATGCCGTAGCCGAGGTCGCCGCGTATCACTATCATGCCGATGTCCACGCGTAGGCCTACGCCCGTGCCTACGGCGAGGTCGCGCAGAAACGAGGATGCCTTGATGCGTCCTCCCGGTCGGGCAGGGTCGTTCTTGAGCAGCCACACGTTGCCCGCGTCGAGGAACACCGCGCCGTGCAGCATGCTTATGATCGGGAAGCGGTATTCGGTGTTGATTTCAAACTTGAATGTGCCGGTCTGGTCGAAATATCCGTTCACCTGGTCTTTCGGGGCGCGGTAGCTTCCCGGCCCTATTGAACGCACCGTGAACGCGCGGATGGAGTTGGCTCCTCCGATGTAGAACTGTTCGGTATACGGGACTTCGCGCGAATTGCCGTAGGCGTGTGCGGCACCGAGGAGTACGCGGCTCACGAGCCAATGATTGGTGCCTCTTATGAGACGGCGGCTGTAGACGAGCTGCACCTGCCCTTTGACGAACTGGGAGAACGGCGTGCCGAACATCCTTTTCTCTCCTTTCACTCCGCAGGCTCGCCAGATGCCGCTGAAGATGTTGCCCGCTTCCGTGACTGTGGCGGTGAGGTTGATGCCGTTGATGCGTTCACGCTCAAGGAACTTGTCGAGCGTGTATGTATAGCTCATCTGCGGTATGAACTGGCTCTGGAAGCTCAGTGCAATCGCCGGGTTCTGGTTCATTATGCTGTCGAAATCGGCGGTGGTCTTCATCAGCTTGGTGTATGACAGCTTGAAAAGAGTCAGCTGGTTGAGCACGTTGCGGAACGACCGCCATTCATATGAGAAGGAGGTGTTGAACTGCGCTATCTTGAAGTAATGCGGACGGTTGAGTATGCTTGCGTTCAGCGAGATGTTGGTCCAGTTGAGTTCGCGGTGCGACTGCGGGATGAATCTCGGGGCCAGCAGCCGCGGGAACGCCAACGAGCCTGTCAGGCCGAATTCATAGCTGTTGAATACCGATGAGCGTTCGTCGCCTGTCTGCCATTCATAGTTGGCATTGAACTGCACGCTCAGCTTCTCCGCGCCGCCGAAGATGTTGTAGTTGGTAAGGCCGAGAATAAGACCCGGGCCGAGATACGAGTTGGATTTTGAGGCTGCGTTGACCTCGATCGAGGCTTCGAGCGGACGGTCGAACTTGCAGGTGATGTAGACGTCGAGCTTCGGGTCGGTGAGCGAAGTGTCGGCAGGCACGGGCTGCACCTGTATGGAACTGAAGATGCCGAGACGCGAAAGGCGTGTCTGCGTGCGGTCCATGTTGCGCACAGAGAAGAGGCGTCCTTTCCTGAACGTGATGCATGAAGGGACAAGCCCTGCCCGCAGGCGTGCCGGACGCATTATGACGAGCTGTCCGCGTTCGGTCTGGAGCGTGTCGGGGATTCCGGGCTTCCTGTTGCTCTGACGCTCCACCACTGTGTAGACGTTGCCGACACGGTATTGAAGCGTCGCCTCGCGCGGCATGTTGTCGGCAAGTGTGAGCTTGAGCGCAATCTTCTTGGGAGTTATGGTGCTGTCTGCAAGAAACTCGATATAGTCAGGGCGGAAATAATAGTAGCCCCTGTTGCGCAGTCGGTTGGTGATGCGTATGCGCTCCGCTACAAGGCTGTCCACGCAGAAGCGTTCCCCTTTGACAAGGTATTTGCTCTTCCGTGCCAGTGAGTCGATGAAGTTGCACAGTGAAGAGGAGTCGTTCTGTAGATATATGATGCTGTCGATGGGGTATGGACGGCTAACGTCGAGGTTGTAGCTGATGCGCGCCTTCTTGTCGTTCTTCTTGTCATAAAGGAGTTCGTACGATGCCTTTGAGCCGAAATATCCGTTGTTGTCGAGGATGTCTTCAAGCATCTTGACTCGCACTTCGGGACGGACGTCGGAAATCAGCACCGGCTGCTCCACGAGCTTGCGGTAGAGCCATCCTTTCAATCCTTTTGCAGAATCGTTCCAGTTGTTGTAGACCCACAGGCCTATCGGCAGCGGCGAACGCCAGTAGGGGGACATGAGCTTGAACGGCAAAGGGTTGTTGGGGGTGACGTTGATGGTCTTCTTGAGGTCGGCCACCATCTCGTCGGGAAGTTTCTCCTTTCCGGCGTGGGCGATGTCGAACTTCTTGACACCAGTGTAAAGAGTCTCGTCGGGGCCGAGCCGCTTGGTGGTGGAACATGCCGCGAGTATGGCCGCGAGCACGGCGGCAGCCACGAATGCTGCCAGGCTGCGCATTGATATGTAGCGTCGGGAAGTCATTTTATGTCAGTGTCGTGTTTTACGGTTTCGATGGAATCGTTTTCTTTCGCCGGGTCTCTCCTTATTATGGAGTCGGCGGTTGCAGGCGCATCCTGCTTTTTCCGGGAGCGGTGGAACCGGAACAGCTGGCGCAGGTTGCTCATCCGCCTGCGCATCACGAAGCCTACGCCCGTCTCGGTGATTTCGCCTTCAACTATGCTCTCGAAGCCGTTGTGGCGGAACAGCTTCAGGTACATGCTGAGCGTGTTTGTCTGTTTGAGCATATACTCGAATGATATGTCGCTCAGGAGGTTCTGGGCGAAATTCTCGTCGGCCGAAGCATCTGTGGAATAGTTGCCGCCTACGACAATCTTGAACTTGTTGTTGAAGAGTGATTTTGACACCTGATAGCTGTAGCTCGTCGTGGTGGAGCTTTGCCCGTTGAGCGATTTGTCGTATTGGTCCACTCCGAAAGACAGGTCAACGCCACGGATGTTGTTGGCCGCCCAGGAGTTGATTTGCGAAGTCAGGAACCCGTAGAGGGCAGAGTTGGCCATGTTGGCCGCGCTGTTTGAGGCGGTCTTTGTCCCTTGTCCGCTGTATTGGCCGGTTACGAGCAGGTTGATGGCTTGCTGCGAACGTTGGTCGGGGCTCATTGACTGGAGTTCGTTCTGGATGGTTATGTCATCGTCCGAAGAGAGGTCGAAAGCCACTTTGGGGGCAGAAAGCGTGTTGGATACTGAGAGGTTGACCTTGAAGTCCACCAGGCTCGTGTTGCCGCTTGGCTGCACGACGTTCACTTTCATGTCGTCGTAAGCGTCGATGTGGAGAAGCGGGTTCATTATGTCGCCGTTCCACAGCACATGGCTCGAAGGCACGAAAACGAACTTCTTCTCGCCCATCACAGGCAGGCCGTAGCGGACGAATCCCTCTCCGAGATTGAGCTGCCCGGTGAGGCGCATGTCGCCCATGAAGTTCTGGAAATACCGAAGCGAACCAGACGGGGAAAGCTCCACCCGGTCGGTGCCTTTGTTGGAAAGGAAGACGGTGGCCTGTGTGCCCGGGGCTATGTTGAGCGACGCGATTATGCGCATGGCCATCTGTGTCTCCACGCTGTCGGTCTTCTGCACCTGGGTCGTGTCCGAGAACTGCACGAACGTTACCACCTCGCCTTTCGACTGCTGCTCAACGAGGGTCTGTGCGTCGGTCTGCAACTGATAGTTTATGTCGGTGGAGTTCAGGACTGACAGGTTGGCGTTTACGTCGAAGTGCTTCATCGGGCCGCGTGCCGAAGCGTCGAGGTCTACGAACAGTTTGCCGTATATCTGGCTTCTGGCACGCTTGTCGTTGCCTATCAGCTGCACGTTCTTTCCGGCCATGGCTATGTCGAAGCGTATGTCATTGAAATGGCGTGCGTTCACGGTGCCGTTGATTGCCAACGGGTTCTTGTTGGCGGCGAAAATCTCGAAGTCGTTGAATCCCACTACGTTGTCTGTTACGGTCAGAGGTTCGTCGTCAAAGCGCAGCGAACTTCCGATCATAGGGATGAACACCCTTACCGAATCGCATGCTATGGCTCCGTTGAGCAGAGGGTCGGTGAAGGAGCCGCCCAGAGCCATTTCGCCGTTGAGGGCACCGTGGAGCTGGGCCATATCCGCGCCCAGGAACGGATTTGCCACCTTGAGCGGGAACTTGGTCAGCTTCAGCTTCACGCCTTTGGGTGTGAGGCCTCCGCTTACGCTGTCTTTCAACAACGCTCCTTGGAGCGTGAGTGCAGGCTTGCCGTCGATTTTGAGCGATGCCATGCCGCCTGAGTTGCCCTTGGCTCCCATGCCGGCCTTCACGGCCAGCTCGAAGTTGCCTACGTTTTTGCGGTCATAGATGAAATTGTCCACGTTCACGGTTCCGTTGCCCACAATCGCCTTGCCGCGCATGCCGACGCGCATGTCCGCGCTCACCGAGGCTTTGAGCGGCGGGGCGAAGACCGACATCTGGAGGAAGTCTTCTATATGGATGTTCTTGAGGTTGACGTGCAGGTCTTCGCCGCCGTCATTCCTCGGTTCGGTGAGGAGCATGATGCTGCTTTCCGCGCTTTGTGCGCGGAGGTTGGCGTCGATTCGCGAGTCCGCGAATGTGTATTCCACATGGTTGTCGGCGTTTAGTGTCCACGGCAGGTACGCGATGGTGGCCTTCAGCGGAGAGAAGTGGACGGTTACGAGCGAGTCCATGACTGCGGCCGTGAGGCCGAGGCGGTAGCCTGTCTTGCCTTGGATGTTCTGCTGGTTGAGGAACACTGATGCACGGTTGCCGCCGAGATATCCGTTGATGTTGACCTGGGCAAACTCGTCGAGCGTTCCCGGTGCGTTGCCTATATGCGTTCTGTAGTCGATGAGGCTTCCGCGCTGGTCCAGCCGCAGGGTGGCGGTGTCTATGCGCAGCGAGCCGGTGTTGAGGCAGAGCATGCCGATGCTTGCCCGTATCAGTGAGTCGTTGCTTATCGTGGCATAGACGGTATCGACCGACATGCCGGAGGCGGTCAGGAACTGGTGCATCAGTCCCCGTCCAGAGGCGTATGCGTCGAGGCGGAAGTCGGGGAGAGCGGCCTGAAGCTCTTCCACTTCAAGATGGCGTTCCTTTATCTGTTTGCTCACCATCGGGGCCACGGCGGTGAAGCAGTCCACCACGTGCTTTAGCCCTGACGCGCTTGAGAACTCAAGGTCGGTGCCTTGGCTTTGGATGCTGGCATTGACCGAGACTGGTGTCGAAAGCAACGACGCCGTGATGCCTTGCGGAAGCCGGAAGTATCCTTCTGGCATGTTCCAGTCGAAGTTGTCCACTTTCAGATCCACGTCGTAAATCCAGCGTTCAGGGCTTGCCGAGCCTTGTGCGTATATGTTGGCGTTGCCTGATGAGAGTGTTTCGGAAAGCCCGAGGGCATGCAGGTCTATATGGTTGATGCGTGCGCGGATGTCGAACGTGTAGTCGTCAGGAGCGACCGTGCCGTATGCGTCGAGTGTCAGGTCGAGGTCGGGGTCCGGCGAATTGAGGTTTACCTTGAAGTCTCCGTTCCCGAGTTCAGCGTGGAGGCCGATGTTTCTGTAGTCGTGGCCTTTGTAAATCGCCGAGCCTACCGAGACGTTGGCGAGCGTATGCGCTCCCGGTTTGGTAGGATTGAAACCTGCTCCGCTGGCCGTGATGTGGGCCGTTACCGACCCTATGCCCATGTCGGGCAGGAACCTCCCCGCCTGCAGGCCCTTTATGTCCATGTCTGCCTCATAGCTTTCCGAAGTGAGCGACACGCGTCCGTTTCCTACGGCGTCTCCTGCCTCTGACAGAAGCCGGAAGTCGGCGGCATACGTCTGCCGGTCTGCCTCGGCCGACCCTTTGAGCGACAATCCCGGTATGTCGTAGCCGGTGCCTCCGAGGAGCCTGTCTACTGTCTTCGGCCCTGAAAGGACGGCGTCGAAGTCCACATTGCCTTTCATTTTCTTTATGTCAAGCGGATTGCGGACAGAGCCTTTGGCCACGAGGTCGAACACCTGCGGGACATTGACTTTCAGCGAGGCGATCTGCATTGCCGAAAGCGAACCGTCGGCCTTCAGCTGGAGCTTGGCCGGACGCTTTGAGGGCAATGCGCGGAGGTAGCCGTTCAGAGAAGGCATGAAGCACCCTATGTCGGACGGGGCTATGTCTGCATCGGCCAGCACGCTTGTCTTCGCGTCAGGATTCATTGCCATCAGCGCGAAAGGCACGTCCGCGTCGGCGAATATTTTCGATGACGTGGTCTGGATGTTGAGGTCGCGGATTCCGAGTCCTACGGAATCCACGGTGATGGTGCCTCGTCCGCCCGTTATGGTCAGTCCGCAGCGTTCACGAGCCATCAGGCGCGTGATGGGCAGGCGGATTTCCGATGCCTTGTTGTAGAAGCCGTTCATTCCTATGGCCACGTCGCTGACGCTTATGTAGTTTGCGTCGAAGCCTGGCATCGGCTTTGCTCCTTTCACGCCGTAAAGTGCTGTGAACCGGTCGAGGGCCACGCTGTCGCCGCGTATCACCATCGGCGGCCCGGGTACAGAAACCGTGTCCACAGGCGCGGGATGAGCCTTTATGTATTCTGCGGTCGGGGTAAGATATGTGGCTGAGCCGTCGGCCACGCCGAGATAGCCTACGCTCACTTCATTTGAGCGCAAGTCCACCACTCCTTTGTGCAGTTCGAGGTCTTTGGTGCGAAGGTCGAGCGTATCTATTGTCGGGAGCATTGACATGGCGAACCGGAAGTTTTCGAGTTTCAGCCGGTTGGCCTTGATGAGGAACGGAGTGGAAGACGTGTCGTTGGGTGTGGGCTTCTTCTTCCATACGTTCATGTACAGGCTGACATAGCCGTCTCGCAGCAATGCTTCGTTGAGGTCTATGATGCTGGTCTTTATGTTGGCCGAGCTTTTGGCGTCCACGTCGAGAAGGCCTGCATGTATCTTCATTATCATCGAGCTGTCGGGGCTTACCATACGGTAATACCCGTCCACAAGTTTCAGGCTCTTGAGTTTTATGTCGTTGTGGAAAAGGGGAATCAGCTTCACGTCGGCCACGAGTTCCTTCGCCCTGACCATGGTGTCTCCGGTGGCTTCGGTTATCGTTACGCCTTTTAGCGAAACGTCCAGCGGGAACTTTATCCTGAATTTCTCTATTCCTATTTCCATTCCAGTGGACTTCTTCACCACGGATGCCGCCACGTTCTTGAGCAGCGTCTGAACCGGCGGGATGTATGCCGCGACTGGGAGCAGCAGCAATGCCGCGGTGATCCATCCGAGCGTTTTTAGCGGGATTCTGATCCATGCAGGCTTTATCAGATGCTTTTTCTTCTTCCCGGGCTTGTCTTGGGTATTGCCGTTTTGTCCGGGGGCGTTTTCCGGAGAGCTTATGTCGGTCGGTCTGTCGTTCACCTTTTCGTATGGTTTTTGCCTTTGCGAGGCAGAGTGGAGTCGTCGGTTGCTGTCTGTAGTGGAGGTTCATTCAGTCCATCGTGGCTGCATCATCAGAAACAGCTGTGCGGCTATCATGCTGCCGCCTGCATCGGCTATCATGTCGGCGGTCTCGAAAGTCCTGCCGAGTCCCATGATTTCCTGAAGGAATTCGATTCCTGCCCCTGTTCCGGATGCCACGGCCACGGCCAATGTGGCCATCCATACCGGGATTTCTTTCCACCCCGTCTGCCTTTGGCGGTCGGCCAGGATTCCTATCGTGAGCATTCCGAACATGACGGCATGCACGAGTTTGTCTGCGTCGGGGAAAAGAGAAACGCTCGTGTCCCCCAGTGGCTTCGGAGCCAATGTGAGCCAGCCGATCATCAGCAATGTAGAGATTGTCATGATCCATGCCGGAAGTTTGGTGATTAAACTTTTAGCCTTGTTCATAATGCAAAATTAAGCAATGTTAATAATCTTTCAACTATGTTTTGCCCTTTTTTGTTCGATTTTGCTTTGAATCAGCCTTCGTTTTTCCGACGGCAGTGCCGTAGTCTGCAAAGTTGGCAAAAAACAATCGGTTGGGGTGTGGGCATAAAAAAATTGATTGTCATCACGACAACCAATCATTTATTAACCTTAAAATCTAATACCATGAAAAACTCGTTGTATCTGTAGAACGCAGGTTCGGGGCAAATGTTTGTCCGAACCTGCGATTTTAACATATTTTTTTGTTGAAATGAAAGGGTTTTAGCGGATGGTAAGAGGGAGAGGAGGAAGAGAGAGGGAGGGGAGAGGGGAATAGTGCGGTTAAGAATATGGTGTTTAGCGTATCGATGCCTTTACGGTGCGGTTTCCTGAGCGCACGATATATATTCCCGTGCCGAGGGCGTTGAGGTCCAGGCTTTCTGATGCGGATGCCACACGCATGCCGGCCGTTGTATAGGCTTCGATTGTGGTGTCGGAATAGACTATGCCGTCTTCTATGCGTATTGCGTCTTCTGGCATTATGTCATCGATTCCGTTGTATTCCTTGTCGTTGATGTGTGTGAAGTTTTTCCATACCGGAGCTTCACGGTATGCTTCCACGGCTGATTCAGGCACGTACAGCCTCACTTCTGAGTAGAACTGTTTTCTGAGTTCCTCTTTGAATTCTTTTCCTCCGAAGAAGAAGTCGTCGTCCACGATGTCGAAATGGTCGTCGTTCTGTTCATGCACCGGCGGCACGGGAGAGTCGATGTGTATTTCCTCGAGCGCCCATTGAGGCGTGTTGGTCTCCTGGTCGGGAGCCCAGAGCGCGAGGCAGGCGTGGCCCATGCGGCGTGTGCCTGAGCCGATATGCACTTTGGTAACGTGTTCATTGCCTTGGAAGGCGTCTGTGCGTATCCATTCCACGGAGTTCGGAATGGTTATTTCGGTGAAGCCCCTGCAGTCGGCGAAAGCGGATTTTCCTATTTCTTCCACTCCTTCTTCGATTGTGAACGCAGTCATATCCTGGCACCACAGGTATGCGCTGTTGGGTATGATTTTGACTGTGCCCGGTATTATCGGGTTCTTGATGCCAGACTTGTTGAATGCGGCGTGGCCGAATGTGGTTATGGTCGAAGGCAACGTCAGTTCTTTCAGGGAGGCGCACGCTTCGAATGCGCGCTCGTCTATTGTCGTTAGCCCTTCCGGCAGAATCACCTCGCTAAGGCTCAGGCACGACCCGAAGGTCAGCTGCCTTATGGAGTCTATTCCAGAGGGGATCACGATTGTCTTGAGGGCGGTGCATTCCGAGAATACGGCTCCGTCATATCCGGTGGCGGTGAATACGGAGCCGAGCACCGTCAGCGATTCAGGCAGCTTCACGGAAGTGAGGCTGGTGCATTGACGGAATGCTCCGTATCCGATGCTTTCCACGCCTTCCGCGAAATCTACTGTCTCTACGGTGGCTTTCCAGAACGCATAAGGCTCTATGGACTTCACTGATGCCGGGACGCTCAGGGTCTTTATGGCAGCGTTGTAGAAAGCCTGCCGTTCGATTTGGACCACGTCGTATTCCGTATTGGAATCCGGGTCTGTTACCTTTTCAGGAATAGTGATGTCGGTCCCTTCTATATATTTCTTTACAGTTACAGTGGCGTCGGAAAGCGTGGAGTATTCCAGTCCGCCTACTGTGAAGCCTGCCGCTGAATTCAGTCCGAGTGCCGCTAAGGCAACAAAAAGGATGGTCTTTGATGATTTCTTCATAATCGGTTTATTGAAAAGTGTGTGGATGAAAAGTTATCTGACGATGGTTTTGATGTTTGTCCCGGCCACACGGACTATGTAGAGTCCTGCGGGAAGCCGGATTTCGCGGGCGGATGTGCGTGCCGCGAGTTTGCCGGAAACCGACCATACTTCTGCAGTGGCGTCGGTGCCTTCTATTGAGATTCCTCCGTCTATGCATTTCACGGATATGGCGTTTCCGACTGTTTCCTCTATGCCGACGCTTATGTTGATGCGTTCTGCGAACTGGTTCCAGCAGTCTGCAGCCTCGTATGCGGCATCGGCTGAGTTGGGTACGCGTAGTGGCGCAAATTCGTATGTGTCAGGGTCAAACGTGTTGGTGTAGGCTGCCGGGGGCACTTCGGAGTAGCATGACACCGATGCCAGTGCGGTGCATCCTTTGAATGCCTCTGCGGCTATTTCCGTTACAGATGCAGGGAATGCGACGGATTTCAGCTTGCAGTTGTAGAAAGCCTGGGAGCCGATGGTCTTTATGCCTTCGTTGAGTGTTATGTCTTCCAGTCCGCTGTCGTAGAAGGCCTGTTCTGACAGGTTTTCGAGGCTGCCCCCTATTTCTGTTTTCTTGAGGGATGTGCAGCGCGCGAACGCGTTCTTTCCTATTGATGTGAGGGCGGGGAAGCTGAATTCGGAAGTGAGGGCGGTGCAGTTGTAGAACGCGCTTTCGCCTATTGACGTGATTTCTCCTTCGAAAACTACCTCTTCAAGAGCCGAACACCCTTCAAATGTCTTGTCGGGGACTTCTGTGATTCCTGACGGGATGGTGATTGACTTGAGTGCTGTGCATCCCGTGAAGGCAGAGCCGTAATTGCCGTATTGTTCGCCTCCGAGAACTTTGAGGGATGTCGGAAGATTTATCTGTGTGAGCTGTGAACAAGAAGGGAACGAGCTGTAGCCAAGTTCTTCGACGCCTTCTTCAAACGTTACCGACTTCAATGAACGGCAGCTGTTGAAAAGCATAGGCCCGCATTTTGTGATTGTGCCTGGGACGACGCATGAAGTGATTGAAGAGCTGCGGAATACACCGTATTTGATTGAGACGACCGTGTATTCCTTTCCGGTCGCTTCGTCGGTCGCTTTCGGCGGAATCACGAGATCCGCCGCGCCGGCGAAAGATTTGGTGATTTCGCAGGTATTTTCGTCGAGTGTCGTATACTGCAGGTCCCCGGATGTGAAGACGTCGGCGTATGAGCTGGCCGTGTTTAGCGCGGCAATGACGAGAGCATACGGTAATGTGTAAATCTTCTTCATTCTGAATCGGTTTAAAAAGTTGAACGGGCTGTTTTTTTGCAGGCAGAAACGTTCTGTATGCGTGGCAAAGTTATGAATAAAAGAAACGAGAAATCGGATTTTTACAGTTAAAATTTGTTAATCACATTAAATTTTGCAAATTGCAAGCTGGTGGTTGCATAATGCCAGAGAACAGTGGGGGGATGCGGTGGTAGGGGAATGTGTTTAGTTGCAATTTGTCAAATCGGTTTTGCAGAATGGCGGAAAACTGGATAAATATCCTGTCAAAATGCTGATGTTCAGATAGTGACATTTTGCTATAAACCGATGTTTGACGGTTATGTGGTGTGCATTATTTGGTGTTTGCCGAGATGGGCGTGTAGACATGTCTTTGGCATATTCTATGTGGCCTGAAGACGGTGTGGAATCATTGCTTGTGGCGTAAAATATGCTGAATCGAGAGAAGTGCATATAAAACTTGTGTATAATCCCGAAAATACGTAACTTTGCATCGTCTTTTGACAAAAAGCGTGCCGGGCAGAGAGAGCCTCGGCTTGGGCTTTTTAAAGAAAGGCTTTTTAACAATCAATTTAATTCTCTCATTATCATGTATCTTACTCCTGAAAAGAAGGCAGAAATCTTTGCCACTTACGGACAGGGCCCGACCGATACAGGCAGCCCGGAGAGCCAGATTGCTCTTTTCTCTGTACGCATCAAGCATCTCACAGAGCACCTCAAGGCAAACCACAAGGACTATGCGACGGCTCGTTCGCTGAAAATCCTTGTAGGTCAGCGTCGTCGTCTGCTCGATTACCTGATCTGTAAGGACATCAACCGCTACCGTGCCATCATCGCGAAGAAAGAGCTCGGTATCCGCAGGTAAATCATCAAGAAAAGTTTTTTCATGGTTATGCCGGCCTCATTTCCGCTTGCGGAGTGGGGCCGGCTTTTTTATGCGTAGTCCTCCTGTTGGCTTAGAGGCTGTTTAAAAATCATTTTTAAACAGCCTCTTAATTCTCTAACAATGGCAACACGAAGCAGTGCCGTAATATGCTTGCAGGCATTATTGTTGTGGTATGTATGCGACAAATTTCCTCCGGAAATCCATTGCGGAGGAAACATAGTCGGACTTTAAACAAGCCTGCCTTATGGCTTACTTGCTTGCGATGCCGTCGCTTACGCTCAGTGAGAGGCGGCCTTTGGCACGGCGGCGTGCCAACACCTTGCGGCCGCTCTTGGTGGCCATTCTCTCGCGGAAGCCGTGCTTGTTGACGCGACGGCGGTTGGAGGGCTGAAACGTTCTTTTCATCGTGTATTGTGTTTTATGTTTTTTCGGTTGAGATTTTCGGAGTGCAAAATTATCAAATCATTTCCGATTGACAAAATTTCAAGGCCTAAAAATGTTCTTTTGTCCGCTTTTAAGCCCTTTTTCATCGTTTTAATTGACTTGCTATTGCGGGGTTGGCCGCTTTTTTGTAATTTTGCGTCCTGTCCGCGCCGGGTGTTCCGGTGGCGGTGTGTTATCGGAATAACGACAATAATCAAAAAATACCCTACAGCGATATGATGAACGCTCAAGACATCAAGAACGGCACATGCATCCGCATGGACGGCCAGCTATATTTCGTAATCGAATTCCTTCATGTGAAGCCCGGCAAGGGCAACACGTTCATGCGCACGAAGCTCAAGAACGTGGTTGACGGCCGTGTGCTCGAACGCCGCTTCAACATCGGCGAAAAGCTCGAAGACGTGCGCGTGGAGCGTCGTCCCTACCAGTATCTCTACGCAGACGGCAATGACGACATCTTCATGAACAACGAGACTTTCGAGCAGGTTCCCATCAACAAGGAGCTTGTTACCGGTGCCGCTTTTATGAAAGAGGGCGACGTGGTGGAGGTGGTCAGCGATGCTTCCACCGAGACGGTGCTTTATGCGGAGATGCCTATGAAGACTGTGCTGAAGATCACTTATACCGAACCCGGAATCAAGGGCGACACCGCGACCAACACGCTCAAGCCCGCCACGGTGGAGACCGGCGCTGAGGTGCGCGTGCCGCTGTTCGTCAATGAGGGCGACTCCATCGAGGTCGATACCCGCGACGGCAGTTATGTAGGCCGCGTAAAGGCTTGACAGCCTTTGCTGAATCATAATCGGGCCGGATAAGCCGCGTGGACGCCTTGATGGCGGATGCCGCGCCGCTTTCCGGCTTTTTCTCATATCCAACATCTTAAGCCATGAGCCAGCATCCAGTGAAAGACCTGCTTTTCTCCATAATAGTGCCTGTCTACAACCGCCCCGACGAGGTGGCCGAACTTCTCGCGAGTCTGGCCGTCCAGACCGACCGTGGTTTTGAAATAGTGATTGTGGAAGACGGTTCCACTGTCAGATGCGAGTCTCAGGTCAGGGAATATGAAGGGCGGTTGCGCCTTAAGTATTTCTATAAGGACAACGAGGGGCGGAGCCCGGCGCGCAACTACGGCATCGTCCGTTCCGATGGAGGCTATCTCGTGTTCGTGGATTCGGACTGCGTGCTTCCGGAGGACTACATTGAGAACCTGCGCCGCTGCCTGTCTGCGACTTATGCCGACTGTTTCGGAGGCCCTGACGCGGCCCATGAGTCTTTCACCGACATGCAGAAGGCCATCAATTACAGTATGACGTCGTTTCTGACCACAGGCGGCATACGTGGCGGCAAGATGCAGCTTGAGAAGTTCGTGCCGCGCACTTTCAACACCGGCTTTTCCCGCGATGTCTACGAATGCGTCGGCGGTTTCCGCGAGATGTTTTCGGAAGACATCGACATGTCCACGCGTATCCGCAATGCCGGGTTCTCAATAAGGCTGTTCCGGTCGGTTGTGGTCTATCACAAGCGTCGTGTCGATCTGAAGAAGTTCTGGAGGCAGGTGCATGTGTTCGGTATGTCGCGCATCACGCTTCAGTTGCTGTATCCCGGCTCGATGAAGATAGTGCATTGGCTTCCTGCGCTTTTCGTGATTTTTACGCTTGTAATGGTTGCAGGCGCGTTTTTCTGGAAGTGGATGCTTGTCCCGTTGGCGGTTTATCTTCTTGCGGTATGGATTTGCGGCATCGTCGCCACGAAGAGCCTCAAGATAGGGTCGCTCGGTGTTGTTGCGAGCCTTGTCCAGCTGTGCGGCTACGGCACAGGATTCATACGTGCGTACACGTGGAAAATACTTTTGCGCCATGGACGCGACGAGCGTCAGGAGCGTGAGATGCGCCGTGGGAAGTAGTTTCCGGTCGTTTCAGTCTGCTGGATGAAGAGGATATGGAGGTGAGGATATATGAGGCGCAGGCCGATGTCAGGCCTAAGACTGTCAAGGAGCTTGACGTTGACGACCAGCCGCGTGAGAAGGCTGAGAAATACGGATGCGGCTCGCTTTCCACAGCCGACCTGTGGGCTTTGATACTCCGCACGGGTCTTCCCGGTAAGCCGATAACCGAGCTTTGCCGCGACCTGATGCGGGAGAACGACGGCCGTCTCCACAACCTTGAGCGGCGCGACCGTCGTGAAATCCTCCAGATCAAGGGTATAGGCAAGACTAAGGCCATACAGATCGAGGCGGTGCTTGAAATCGTGCGCCGTTACTGCAACGAGGAGCTTTCGGAGCGTCCGGTGATTTCATGCGCCAATGACATAGACAGGCTTATGCGCCATCGCATCGCGAATCTCGGACATGAGGAGATATGGGTGGTTCTGCTCAACCGCAAGAACGCGGTGATAAGCACCCGCAGGATAACGTCGGGGAGCGCGACGGCTTCTGTATTCGATGTGAAGGCGGTTATGAAGAACGCCATTCTTGAAAACGCCGAGGGTCTTGTCCTGTGCCACAACCATCCGAGCGGGAATCTGCGTCCGAGTGCGCAGGACGACCAGATAACCCGTGCATGCCGCGAAGCCTGCGAGACGCTCCAGCTGCGTATGCTCGACCATCTTATCATTGCCCCTCAGGGCTATTATTCTTATCTTGACGAGTCCCGTCTGTAATGGATTCGTTCATTTCTACGACACTCTAAGAGCTTGTTTAGAGGCTGTTTAAAAATCATTGTTAAACGCAGAGTGGTGGAT
>ERZ777011.217-NODE-217-length-94506-cov-12.363596_pt1 | contig 94506 bp, 88 predicted proteins | sample MGYA00374964_ERZ777011 | MGnify/ENA primary metagenome ERZ777011 (study PRJEB29310, sample SAMD00008975) | mouse gut metagenome | study: EMG produced TPA metagenomics assembly of the Metagenome analysis of fecal microbiota from mouse which was promoted... | reverse complement strand
AATTTCGCAAGGCTCTCAAAGCTGTCTATCTTCCTTGTCGTGATGAATTTCTCCGCATTGTCGGCTGACTGTGATATTGTCAATATTGGTTGACAATATCATTTTATCAATCACTGGTATCTTTTCGCCGTTCTCGTCAAGGTCATAAATCTTCTTCTGTTTCGCTCCCCATTCCCCATTTTCAGTGATAGGGCGCATGGTAAGCAAAACATGGATATGGTCCTCCATCGCATAGACTCGCATCCCTGCCATGTTGGAAAAGACCATAGCTGCACACAAAAGCCCTGTGATCGCCCTTACTGCTTTCTTTTTCATCCGGTTTTCCTCCCTTCCACTAAAAAAAGCGGCCATTTCTGACCGCCCTGACTGTAGTGCATTTTATTTTGACCTCCTTTCCATATAAAAACCGCCCGGTAACAAGATAGTCCCCTGTTATCGGATGGTCACTGACTCTTTCTTATGATTTTGTCACCTAATCTACAATTCTTTCAAAAGCAACGCCTTATCCGCTTCTGATACTTTCATTGCCGACATTGCCTGTTCTGCAGACCACTTCATAGATTCCATCAGATTTTTACGATAATTCATATCCTTTAGATCAGTATCCCCTGCCCTCATTCCGGTGACAGCAGTTCTTCTTCCGAAGCCACAGACATTTCTCTCAGCATATCTTTCAGGTCGTGCTGTGCTCCGATATTGGTCACATCAATTCTCGTAACACAGTCACTCATCCACGGCAGCTCCGTGTTCATCAAATCAAGAAGGTCTATGATATCCGCCTGTGCCAGCTTCTTTTGCGATACATACCCTGACCCCTGCCTGTGTTCAAATCCCTGCCTGACAAAAAATTTTTTTACATCATAATATGCTTTTCTGTAATCCGGATAATATTTCTCCAGTTCATGGACGCTCAGGTCAAAATTGATAGCCTTCAGATATTTTCTCTCCATGTGCTTTCCTCATATGCCGCCTGCCTTGATCCCCTATGCACCCGCAACCCGCTTTCCTGCATAATGGGCCAAAAGATCCTCTGCCGCAAAATCCTCCGGCGAATCGGAATCATCACTGTCATACAAGATCCATGTCAGCACATTCCCCATAAACCACTCCTGCTTTTTTAAGGCATTTACAATACAGCCAAACCTACCAAAGTCCCGCTCACTTCCGTTATCTTTATAGACTACAGAACCGGACTCCGTCTGCTCCCCCTTAAAACTCCACTGGGCAAATGCCTTATCTACGGCATCATGGACAGCTTCCAGATTATACTTCCGTTCCTGTAGTATCTTTTCATCATCCATACGGATCTCCATTTTTATCATGCGCCCGATTCCTCCTTGCCTAAAATCTACAGCCTTTTCTTGTATTTTATTGGATAGACGCCGATTTTTCAATCCTGTTACTGGTGAAAATCGGCATTTATCCAATCATTTACATCAAATCTGGTTTAATTTCATGACGGCACTCTGTTTATCCTGCTCAAATACATCTATATAAACGTTATAGGTAAACGACACGTCACTATGCCCTAACAACTCGGATACAATCTTGATGTCTGTCCCCATCGACAAAAGAATGGAGCCGTAACCATGCCGCAGAGAATGTGGCGAATAAGATTTATCCCTGCACTTTGAATTTTTAACAATCCTCTCCAGAGTCCTTTCCACAAGCCTTCTGGTATAATGATTCTGATTTTTATCATTTACACAGACAAATCCATCTTCTCCCTGATAATATTTCCTAAAATGAAGGATCGCCTCAAATGCTTTATCCGGCAATAGAATCCTTCGTCTGCTGTCTTTCGTTTTTGCTGACTTTATTTTATAGCTATAGGAAATATCACCTTTCTCAACATCTTTGACCATCGCCAACGATTGATTTACCGCAATCTCCCTCCGCTCCATATCAACATCCTTCCACTGCAGCCCGATTGCCTCAGAAACCCGCATCCCCGTGTACATGATAAGGACAACAACATAAGCTGCATTTCCATATTTATAGGTTCCATTGGAACAAGTGCTGACTGCCTCATCATAAATCAGCTTTATCTCATCTGACGATGGTACCTTTATGTCTTTCTTCTTTACCGCAACATTGGCTTCCGAAGGTGTTGTGACCGTTACATTCAAATACAAAGGCTTGATATCACCCCTTGCTTCGGCATACCGTACACACGTTTTGATCAGTCCCCATACTTTCTTAATACTGTTGAGCGAATAGTTTTCTGCAAGACTATTCAAATATGCCTGAAACATCTTGTCATTCAAATCTTTCAATCGGACATTCGCCAGATCATATGCCCGATAATTAAATAATCTTGAATTAACAGCATCGAAATACGATTGATAGGTCGTTGCCTCTATTCCCTTCTTAATCGAATGCAGCCATACGAGCATATACTCTCCAAATGTCTGCTTCTCCAAATCCGGAATAGTTATCTTTGCCTTCGATTTCTCCTGCTTGAGCTTCTCTTTCACAATCTTTGAAGTTTTTCCGTAGTAATACTTTCCGTCAATATCACGATAATAAACATAATCATCCCCGTGTATTTTCTTTGTACCCCAGCTTCCTTCTCCGTTTTTTCTTCTGCCTGCCATGTGCATTCCTCCTGCCTTTAGAAAAGGAATCCTCTTTCCGCACACATTTCCCGCCAATCTGCACGCTCAGCTTGTACCCCAATTTGTACCCTAATTTGGATGATAAAAGCTGATAAAAGATGGTACAAAATGATAAATTCCCCTGAAACTAAAAAACCCTGATAACCACGGAAAGCCCGTAATTATCAGGTTTTTTCATTATCGGAGTGACAAGACTTGAACTTGCGGCCTCTACTTCCCTAAAGTAGCGCTCTACCACCTGAGCCACACCCCGAAAACCTTTTCTATTATAACGAATCCCTTCGGGAAATGCAAGCCCTATTCCAAACTTTTATTTGTTCTTTTGAAACCTTCGCGTTCCGATGCGCTATCCTTCCATGATATTTTCAAAATCCTCCCGCGGGATCGGTCTGGAAAAGAAGAATCCCTGCTGCATCTGGCAGCCCACCTTCTTCAAATAGTCACTTTGTTCCTGTGTTTCCACACCTTCACACAAAGAGGTGATATGCAGTTTCTTCGCCATGTCCACCACGCAGGAAATAATGATCCTGTCGCTCTCCTGCATTTCTCCCTCTTTCAAAAAGACCTTATCCAGCTTGATAATATCAATGGGCAGTTTGCTCAAAAGATTAAGGGAGGAGTATCCTGAACCGAAGTCATCCATAGATACTTTGATTCCCATATTATGTAAACCTTTAATCAACTCCAGTGCTGCTTCCGTGTTTTCCAGATAAATGCTCTCCGTCAACTCAAATTCAATCAGAGAACAGGGCATCTGAAACTCCTTCAAAAGCGACTCCACATACGTTAAAAAGTCCGTTCTGTTCAGATGCATACGGGACACGTTCAGAGAGATCGGCACCACTTTCTTGCCTTCTTTGATCCGCTCCGCAAGGAAACGGAAAACCTCTCTATACACATAATAATCCACATCCACGATCTGCCCGCTTCTCTCGATCAGCGGAATAAACTCATCCGGATAAATAAATCTCCCGTCAGGTTTCTTCCAGCGCACAAGCGCCTCCGCCCCAATCAGATCCAGCGTATCCGTATCCATCTTAGGCTGGAAATACACCTGAAATTCCTTTTTCTCCAGTGCTCTGGGAATACCGGAAGTAATTTCGACTTCGCGCCTGATTCCCTCCATCATGCTCTGATCAAAAAGTACGCAGCAGTCGTGTTCCATCTCTTTCGCCACTTTTCTGGCCAGGTTTGCGTTCGACACTGCGGTCTCCGCATCCTTGCTGCGGCTGTCCTGATCTACGATACTGATGCCCGTACAGAACTGCAAGCGGCTGTTCAAATATTTCTCACGGAATTTTGCCTCCCAGTCACGATTGATCTGATAAATCATTTCGCGAAATTCTTCGTTTGAGCACGTGCCCTTTTTAATCCTGTTCGCCGCCACAAAATTATCCGAATACACTCTGGAAGAACAGAGAATATATTCTCCCCCCTGCATCAATTCATCCACGAATTCTTTTAAGAGCGAATCGCCAACCTTATAACCGTAGGTATCGTTGATGTATTTAAAATGTTTGATATCCGTATAAATGATGCCGATTTTGTCGTCACCTATCGTATCGATCTCTTTCTGCAATTTTCCCAGAAAGACTTCATAAGAATCTAACCCCGTCAAAGCATCCTTCATCGCTGTTTCACCCTGTTTCTTCCCCTATATGGGGAATATTACCCCTAGTATTTACTCTACAATATTTTTACACGGGCTGTCAATATCTGTCATGAAAAAAGCGTAAGGAATCTTTTCCTACATTTTTTCGGTGTAATCAGCCTTTCAGGACCGCCAGCAGATACTCCCAGACCCGACCAACGGAGGCAATGTCCATCTTTTCCTGCGCGGTATGCACATCAAAAAGATCGGGACCAATGGAAACGCAGTCCAGATTCGCTATCTTTCCCGCCAAAATCCCGCATTCCAAGCCTGCATGTATGGCCTGCACTGTCGGCTCCTTTCCATAGAGTTTTGCATAAACTGCCACCATCTTGTCCCGCAGAGGCGACTCTTTTCTGTAAGCCCAGCCGGGATACGCGTTTCTCACCTGCGTTGCAGCGCCTGCCCGCTCTGCAACCATTGTCATATTCCTGCACAGATGTTCTCTGGACTGATCCACGCTGCTCCTGACCGCATAAGACAGGCGCAGGTTGTCTTCCTGCAAAGACATCACGCCCAGATTTAAGGAAGATTCCACCAGTCCTTCCACATCCTCGCTCATATCGACCACGCCGTTTGGCAGCTTGCAGAGACAGGAAAATGCCTGCGCTGTAGACTGCCTGCTAAAGCATTTGTCGAAAACTGTACTATTATGGTAGAGTTTCGCGAGATGGAAACCGGGATCCTTGTCCCCCAGTTCCTTCTTGAACTTATCTTCCTCCTCTTTCAGGAAAGCATCGATCTCCGAAACGTTCTCCTCCCGCACAAAAATCATGGCTTCCGCTTCGCGGGGAATGGCATTGTCCGCCTGACCGCCCTGTATGTTTGAGAGTCTGATATCAAAACGCAGCGTAAGGCCGCATAAGAGCGCACCCAAAATCCAGTTGGCATTGCCGCGCCCCTTGTCGATTTCGACACCGGAATGGCCTCCCAAAAGTCCTTTGACGCCCAGCGTCATCTGCCGCATCCCCTGTGTATCCTCCTGCTCTGCTTCCAGCGGAATATCCACATCCACCCTGGCGCCTCCGGCACAGCTGACAATGAAGATACCTTCCTCCTCCTGATCCAGATTGATCATGCGATGCCCTTGCAACATGGAAAGGTCAATCTCCTTTGCCCCCTCCATGCCGACCTCCTCATCCGCCGTCAGGATCACTTCCAGACGGGGCAGGACCATATCCTCCGCATCCAGAAGCGCAAGGCAGTAGGCGACCCCGATCCCGTCGTCGCCGCCAAGGCTGGTATGCTCGGCATAGATCTTTCCTGCCTCGGTTTTCAGCTTTAAAGGTTCCGTTTTCATGTCGATGTCACAGTCCTCGTCCGCTACCGCCACCATGTCCATATGCGCCTGGAGGATATAGGGTTCTTCGTTCTCAAAACCTGCCGCCGCTTCCTTTACAATGACAACATTGCCAGACTTGTCCTGCACATGAAAGAGGTTCCTCTCCTTCGCAAAGTCCCGCAGATAATCGCTGATTTTTCCAATGTTGCCGGAACCGTGCGGGATGCGGCTGATCTCCTCAAAATAATGAAATACGCTTTCCGGCTGTAAACCCGTCAATACGCCCATGATAAACCCTCCTGTATCCTTTTTATCCGCATAAGCAGAAGGGGACATGGTTTTTAACACCATGCCCCATCATTTTCCTTACTTTTGATTTGCCTTTGCCAACTCAGCAAGCGTAGTGAAGCCTGCCGCATCATTCACTGCCATCTCCGCAAGCATCTTTCTGTTCATGTCAACGCCTGCATTCTTCAGGCCAAACATAAATCTGCTGTAGGAAAGACCGTTCATCCTTGCCGCCGCATTGATTCTGGCGATCCAAAGCTGTCTGAACTGACGCTTTCTCTCTTTTCTGCCCGCATAAGAGGAAGCCAGCGCCCGCATCACGGACTGCTTTGCCACTCTATACTGTTTTGATCTTGCGCCTCTGTATCCCTTCGCAAGTTTTAATACTCTGTTATGTTTCTTTTTGGCGTTCATACCGCCCTTTATTCTTGCCATGTCTTTTTCCTCCTAATTTCATAATCTCTCGGCCTTACAGATAAGGCAAGATCTTCTTCATATTCTTTACATTCGTTGCATCTGTCATTGCCGGCTTTCTGAGATTTCTCTTATTCTTGGTTGTTTTCTTGGTTAAGATATGGCGTCTGTACGCTTTATTTCTCTTTAACTTACCCGTTCCGGTCACCTTGAAACGTTTTGCAGCAGACCTGCTGGTTTTCATTTTCGGCATTTTATTGTTCCTCCTGTATTTTTATTGCTGTAGCGGGCGATCCATCCGGATCCCTTCTATATTTTAACTGTGAGGCTATCGCTTCTCAGCCAAAAACATAGTCATAGTCCTGCCTTCCACCTTCGGTGCTTTATCCACCACCGCGATGTCGGAAAGTGCTTCGGCAAAATCGTCAAGGATGTGCTTGCTGGTGTTCATATGTGCCATCTCGCGGCCTCTGAAACGCAGCGTCACCTTTACCCTGTCACCCTTACTGATGAATTTTCTGGCAGCATTCACCTTGGTATTTAAGTCATTGGTGTCAATGTTGGGAGAAAGGCGAATCTCCTTGATCTCTACGATCTTCTGCTTCTTCCTTGCTTCCTTGTCTTTGCGGGACTGCTCGTACTTAAACTTTCCATAGTCCACGATCTTACACACAGGCGGCTTGGCCGTGGGCGCGATCTTGACCAGGTCCACACCGGCCTCCTCCGCAAGCTTCATCGCATCCTTTGTCGGCATGACGCCAAGCTGCTCGCCGTCCACACCGATCACTCGTACCTCTCTGTCTCTGATTTGCTCGTTGATAAATAAGTCGCTAATCTTTTTACCCTCCCATAGGAAAACTAATATAACAAAAACGGCGGACAGCACAGCTATCCACCCAATCCATAAACATCCGCACAAAAGCACCGTTTTCTGACGGCTATGCGGTTATGAACGCTTGCGAACCCGATTGTTGCAAGGTGAGAGTAGATACTCTGCTTTCTGTCTGTGCCTTCACACAAGTGACACTATAACACAGGAAAAAAGTACTGTCAAGAATTATTTTTGCCAAGCGGGGCTTTGTTTAAAATTCCAGCCGAATGGTTTCCGCGCTCGCTTCGTACTCCTCCATACGATCATAATCTTCGGTCTGCGAATAAGTGATCACATAACTTTTATCCGCATTGATCGCATATTCAAGCTGCGTCATTTCGATGTCTCCCACCTGATAATGGCAGAGGATACGGAATGCCGGGCAGCCGTCTATCTTGATCCTCTCAAAGCTGTCAATAGCTACCTCGATTTCTTCTCCATAGGCTTTTTCAAAATTTTCCTCCGCCTGCGCCTTAAAGGTTTCCTCCGTCATCAGCTGCAGCGCCACATCCTTGCCCAGCGCCACATAATATATCGTAGAAGCATCTATCGGATATCGCTTTGTCACATACATCCCCTGAATATCCTCAGACTCTGAAAAAGCTTCCGGCAAAGTAAAACTGCACCCTTTCGTCACAAGCGCGCTCTCCACCACGGAAGTGTCCATCTCATTCTCCTCAAGCAGTTCCTCCGTCAGCTCCGTGCGCAGTGTCTCATCCATCTCCAACGGCGCCATAAAGCCGCTCTCTGCAACGGCCTGTGCATCTGCATTTTCTGCCGTCTCGACGCTCCGTGCGCCGCCGGCCTCATCTGCGGACTCTGCGCCTTCCTCTGTCTTCTCACCTGTCGGCTCCGCACTTTCCTCCGCATTCTCATCTGTCGGCTCCGCGCTTACTTCCGCATTCTCCGCCTGTGCGCTTGTATGTACAGCCTCCTCGCCGCAGCCCGCAAATAAAAGCGCCGCAGTCAAAAGCAGGGGCCCGATCCGTTTCCCTTTCACCATCCGTTTTCCTTCCTATGGTTTCTAAAACCCGATTTCGAAATCAATGCGAAGAATGCCGTATTTAGGGCATTCTCCAAGCCAGAACTTCTTTTCACCCTACCGCAGGACGCAAGCCAAACGGCCTGCGTCCAACGGTATCATTGTAATATAAAATTCCAAAACTGGCAACGCCCTTCTTATAGATACCGGCTGCTTACGCTCACGCTGCCCCTCCTATTTCGCAGACAGACGCCAAAAGCCCTACGCCTCGCGGAAGGTCGCACACTGGGTCTGTCTGCAGTCGCAGGCGCCGCAGCCTCTGATGTCCACATGCTCCGCATGACACTTATAGTTCGAGTTATACACGCACTTTTCTGCCTCGCAGTCGATGCTGATCGTGCGGCAGGGATGTTCCAAAGAACTCACATAAGCGTCGTCCCGCCTCTGGGAAAAGCTCTCGCAGCAAGTGCCATCACAGTCGCAGGCATGGGTGCCTCCCACCATGATATCGCCCTTACAGCAATAATGTTCCTGATTGTAACTACAGTTCTCCACACCACATTTTAATTCCGCCATATCTACCTCCATGTCGGAGCAGTTTTTTGCGAAGACACGCTCCGAGAATTTCAAATTCTCGGATGCGATTCCGAGTTTGTGGCTCCGACGCAAACTCTCGATTGAAAAATCAGCACATCAGTGTGATTTTTCAATCTGTCCTCCTATCTGAGTGACTTGTCATCAGATAGTATGAGCGGATCTATGAAATTTTATACAAATTGAACCAATATCGTTCCAGCAAAAAACTCCCCTTTTCTTCCACGTTCAGTCCTGCCTCCCGCCACTCAGACACAATGTCCTCCCGGCTGTTAAAACTGCCGATAAACCATACATTTTTTTCCCTGTCTTCCTCTCCCGCCGTATCAAGCATTTCTCTGAGATCTTCCACATCCTCCACCGTACCGCAGGGCGAGGTGATCTCCTGAATCAGCTTCTCCCCTTCCGCGCACCACAAAAAGCGTTCCACCGTCCGCGGCAGATAATACCCTGTCACCGCCTGCACCTGATCGAAATTGTAGAGTACGCTGTCCTGCGGGCCGATCATGGCAAGCGCCTTTTCCGTCTCCGCCATCAGGCGGATCTTATATTCCTCCTCGCCCATGAATGCGCGGTAGTCGCGCAGACCGATTATGACAACGAGAAGCGTGAGGGCGACACCGACGGCACTGTGCATCGCCTTAAGTTTACATAACTTTCCATTGACCGCACCAATATTTTCATCTGCCCTTATTATTGTCTTCAGTTTACATAATGTCTCATTCAGACAGAGTGCGAATCCCAGCCAGAAACACCCTGCCGCGGGTATCATATACCGATACACAAAAATCGGGCGGATCAAAAACGAGGCTGCAAACCCGAACGCCACCAATCCTGCCAGAACAGCGATGCCCGCCGTGGCCAGCCAAAATCGCGATGCCCCTCCCTCTTCATCCTCGCTGCATGACACTGCCAAACTTTCTCGCTCTGCAAGGCTCTTGCTCTTTTCCCTATTCCCTATATTTTCGCCGTTTTTCTTTTTTTCTCTACTGTAATGGTAGAGTTTTAACAGCCATCGACACCACAATCCGACATAAGCGGCAAACAAAATCACCGCCAGAACCGTGTTCAACGTCTCATTGGCAAAGGCAGGCTTCATCAGAAATTTCACACACCCGCCGAGCGACCGCCACGATAACGGCAGAATCCAATAATTCTCACTGACCGCAATTAGCTGTCCTGCCAGCGCGAAAAGCCATGGCACATAACAGATCACGGATACTGCCACATAAAAAAACCATTCTTTGATCCGCCGCCTGTCCTGAAACAAAAAGGCAAGCAGCAGACAGAGGTAGACCATCATCACCGCCACACAGGCAAAATACTGAGTGTAGGCAGCCGCCAAGCCGTACAGAACAAAGGCCGCAGCATTGAGGGCATGGGCACGTTTCCGCCGCCGCTTGGCTGCATCGTCCGCCAAAACAGGCCCTCCCGCTCCGGCTTCCGCCCCCACTGCATCTGCCTCGCCCGCTCTCATCTTGTCTACTCCTGTTCCGCGGTTTACATAATTTTCCACAAGTGTATACGCGTGCAGAAATGCCGCCGTCACAAACAGCAGCGCCCAGCCATACATCCGCATCTCCACCGTATAAGCAGAAAGCTGAGGCATTGCTGCCACGCAGAATAGAAACAGCCCGCCCACAAACAGGCCGAACCGCTTCCTGATCAAAGTGACCGCATAGACCAACAGAATAAAATAAGGCAGCACCGACACGATCTTCGCCGGAATGACCGTTCCCGCTCCCGGTATAATTAGTTTACATAAGTCCGCAAACAACTTGACCATACAATAATACAGCGGCGGATGTACGTCTGCCGCTGTAAGGCGAACCAATTCACCGTAGGAGTGTTCCGCAAGCCCCACGGTGAACAGTTCATCATACCAGATATCATTGCTAAAGCACAGCATCACGCTTTTGCCAAGCATGATGAGGCTGAGTCCGAGCAGGAGAAATGCTACGATCTCCCTGCCCGAACATTTCAGTTTCTTTTCCATATAGTTTCCTTTACTTCTTCTGTTCCTCCTGCACTTCCTCCTTGCGGATTTCCTTCGTGCGGATCTCCTTGCAGATCTGGTCGATAAACTCCTGCAAAGGCTTCACGCCCTCGTCACCTGCATAGCGGCTTCTGACGGAAACGGTCTTATCCTCCGCCTCCTGTGCGCCGACCACCAGCATGTAGGGCACTTTTTGCAGTCTCGCCTCGCGAATCTTGAAGCCGATCTTCTCGGAGCGGTTATCCACCGTCACGTCGATATCATTTCGCGCAAGTTCCTTCCTGATCTCCTCTGCGTAATCGTCATACTTTTCGGAGATCGTGAGCACGCGCACCTGCTCCGGGCACAGCCAGGTCGGGAACTTGCCCGCATACTTCTCAATCAGCCACGCCAGCGTCCGCTCGTAACAGCCAAGAGACGTCCTGTGAATGATGCCGGGCCGCACTTTATCGCCGTTCTGGTCAATAAAGTACATGTCGAACTGCTCCGCCAGAAGGGCATCCCACTGAATGGTGATCATGGTGTCCTCCTTGCCATACACGTTCTTTGCATTGATATCCACCTTCGGTCCGTAAAAGGCAGCCTCGCCCACATCCTCCGTAAAAGGAAGCTCCAGCTCGATCAAAATGTTGCGGATATGCTCCTCTGTCTCATTCCACACCTCAGGTTCGCCGATATATTTTTCCGGGTTTTCGGGATCCCACTTGGACAGATGCCAGGTGATATCATCCAACAGTCCCAAGGTTGACATAACATATTTTGCCAAAGCGATACAGCCCTTAAATTCATCCACCATCTGATCGGGACGCATGATCAAATGTCCCTCGGAAATGGTAAACTGGCGCACACGGGTCAGTCCGTGCATTTCGCCGGAATCCTCATTTCTGAAAAGGGTGGACGTCTCGCCGTAACGGATCGGCAGATCGCGATAGGAATGCTGTGTGTTCTTATAGCAGTAATACTGGAAAGGACAGGTCATCGGGCGAAGCGCAAACACTTCCTTATCCTTTTCCTCGTCTCCCAGCACAAACATGCCGTCCTTATAGTGATCCCAATGCCCGGACATTTTGTAAAGATCGCTCTTTGCCATCAGCGGGGTCTTCGTCCGCACATAGCCCCACTCCTTATCTTCCAGATCCTCGATCCAGCGCTGCAGCTTCATCACCATCTTCGTGCCCTTAGGCAAAAGCAGCGGCAGACCCTGGCCGATCACGTCCACCGTGGTAAACAGCTCCATCTCGCGCCCCAGCTTATTGTGGTCGCGGCGTTTGATATCTTCCAAGTGCTCCAGATACGCCTCCAGCTCCTCTTTCTTCTGAAAAGCCGTGCCGTAAATACGCTGTAACTGCGCCCTATTGGAGTCACCCCGCCAGTATGCCATAGAAGAAGAAATCAGTTTGTAAGCCTTGATGTTTTTTGTGCTCATCAGATGAGGTCCCGCACACAGATCGACGAAACCGCCCTGATCGTAGAAGGAAATCTCTGCATCCTCCGGCAGATCCTGAATCAGCTCCACCTTATAAGGCTCGTTCCTCTCCTCCATGTATTTGATTGCCTCAGCTCTGGGCAGGGTGAAACGCTCCAGCTTGTGCCCCTCCTTGATGATCTTCTTCATCTCCGCTTCCAGCTTATCCAAATCTTCTCTGGAAAAAGGTGCGGCGTCAAAATCATAATAGAAGCCCTCCTCGATCGCGGGACCGATGGTCACCTTCGCCTCCGGGAACAGGCGCTTCACCGCCTCCGCCAGCACATGGGAAGTCGTGTGTCTGACCACCTTAAGCCCCTCCGGGTCATTTGCCGTGAGAATATTTAAGCTGCAGTCTTTGTCGATGACCGTGCGCAGATCCTCCACCCTGCCGTCCACTTCCCCGGCGCAGGCCGCCCGTGCCAGCCCCTCGGAAATATCCATGGCGATATCATAGATGCTCATCGCCTGCGCGTATTCTTTACAGGAACCGTCTTTTAATGTGATTTTCATCATTTTTTCCTCCATTCCGAAGCGTTTTTTGCTGAGGAACGCGAGCAGAATCTCAAATTCTGCTCTGCAATTCCGAGTTTATGGCTCTATCACAAACTCGCGATTAAAAAATCAGCGTTTCAACGTGATTTTTTAATCTGTCCTCCATTCTGAGATTCGCAACGCGAAGCTCGCGAGCCAAATTTCTTAACAATTATGGCTGTCGCTGTTTCCGTTCTCACTGCCGTTATGACAGCCATTTCCCGTATTATTATTGCCATTATTGCTGCCGATCCCGATTTCGATTCCATGCGTGAGCGGCGCCGTCAAAAGCCCGATACAGATTCCCGCAAACAGACAAATCGCCCCGATCAGGCAGAAATCCAGTTTTGTGAGGGTCAGCTCGCCCTGCATCGTGTCAAGCATCCTGTTCTTTGCTTCTACCGCCGTTTCCTTCCATTCTGTCATTGCCATGATTTTCCCTCCTTTTTCGTTTCTGTCTCTGCCGCTTTCTGACTCTATCGCATATAAGCAGACTCGAGATGCTTCACATCTTGAGTTCGCGTTGCTCGCCGTAAGTCTCACAAAACATCCATTCATGCAAGCATGATGTCTGCTTTGTAAGCCTTCCGTCTCTGCTTATACGCGAAAAATCCCCTGCACGGTCAGTCAGACTGTACAGAGGACGTATGTTTACGCGGTTCCACCTCACTTGTTCCGTGCGTTCATTTTACTGCATAGCCTGTGAACGGCTTACCGAAACCACTCATTCGACTGTAACGCAAGTCAGCGGGTCGTATTAGGACCACTCGGAGTTGGTTTTCAGATGTTTCCCGCCAAAGCGCTTCCAGCCCATGACGCTTCTCTCTGGTGCGTTTCGCATCCTACTCTTCTCGTCAACGTGTTGTTCTTGTGTTCTTATAAATGATATCCCTATTCTATGCCAGACTTGTTTGAATGTAAAGTGCTAATTTTTTCTTTTATCAACATATGCCCGACACCCAGTTTACATAACTCCTGTCACCCGCCAGCCTACGCGTTTTTCCCGCAACACTTCTTATACTTCTTGCCGCTGCCGCAGGGACAGGGATCGTTGGGATAAACCTTGGGATCCTTATGCACGGTCGTGGACTCCTTCTGTTCCCTGTAGAGGGCCTTTCTCTTGTCCTCATCAAAGATATCGTTCCACTCCTCCAGATTGTAAAGCCAATCCGCGCCTGCTGCCACCATGTTCTTATAAAGCAGCTCCTTGTCAAAAACAAGGCTGACCTTCGTATCCTCCTCCATCTCCTCGATGGGGTTTGCCTCTTTTAAGCTGTCGTTGATACCGTCCAGAAAGCCCGTCATGGTCATGAGATCCACTTCGAATTGATCTGCCAGCTCTTTGACCGTACCCTTTACCGCCTTGTCCGGGGTCTTTAAAAGCTGTGCATAAATTTCCTTTTCCTTCTGGAAATATGCGGACCAGAGTCTCTGCAGATCCCCTTTGTTCGCTGTCTCTGAATACGCCATATCGTGCCACTGTTGTAATAATGCCATTGTATCGTACCACCTTTATCCTGTAATCTTGGCAGGCGTTTTCCTCCTGAAAATCGCCATCTTCCCGTTGCGTTGCCGCATTTGTCAATTAAGTATATAACATTTTATGAAAAAAGTAAATTTATATTTTTATGTATATCCTTCCGCAAACAGGGCATAATGAAGATAAGCAAAAGATAAAGAAATACTTATCCTCCCCTATTTGGAAAAGCCCCCGCCGCTGCAGCTTGCAGACACGAGGGCTTTTCTTTTTTGACGGGATCTTTTGCTAACTATCGTAAAAGCACCGCCACCGGGAAATCTGCTGCGTTACTTTGCACACCCGCGTCATGCACTTGCCGCATCGTATCGTAGCCGGCGCCTGTATCTCACTTCGGCACCTGCCCGATCCTCTCTCGCCCGCTGCCGTCGGTTTTCATCCGATAGAACGGATGGGGTTCCCCGCCCACATACACCTCCGCCACAATCTCTCCGCCGTTGATCTCATAGAGCATCGACACATAAGGGAGGCTGTTCTCCATGATTTCCGGCACGGTTTCCAGACAGCGGTACTCGAAAATCACTTCTTTTCCCGTCCCGTCAGGCTCCATCCTGTTCAGCCTGACGCCAACGGCATCCGTCTCTTTGGTGATTTCTTCCTTTCCATCCTCCACTTTCCTGTATGTGACATTCTCCACGATTTCCGTAGTATAATAGATTTTTCCGTCATAAAATTTCGGATAGCCAATGGCTGACTCCTCTCCGGCCAACACAGACAGTACTTTGTCCTGCCAGCCATACATGGCAAGGTAACGAATACCGCCGTCTGTATCCGAATCGACACCAAATGTATAAAGCACACCGTTTTCATCACAATACTCAATATACGCATCGCCCGGCAGCTCTACAAGGTCTTCCGACAGCTCCACATCCGCCGCAAAGACCATTCCCTTCACTTCCCAGTCTGTCACGCGGTCACGTGCAAGCCACCAGCGTTTCCCAGCCTGCTCCAGCGTCATCTGTGCATCCAGCGGCACCTCATATTCCAGATCATATCCAAGCGAATCCCACCCTACTGTTTCCGCCAGATCCCAGTTTTCCTCCATAGGTCCCCAGTCGGAGCTTCTCTCTTTCCTGATCCCCACGCCGTCTTCCCAGTCGTTCTTCTCGTAATCCGTGATATAGTCACCATACCCGTAAGCTTCCTCCGATGATGCAAGCCACCAGTTCCCTTCTCGGTATGTGTAAGTATAGTCCTCCCACCACCTCCACGCGCTGCCGCCATAAGTGTGCGTGGTAAAAGACGTCCCCTCCGCAGTCAACGGCTGATAGGGATCCCCGTAGATGCCCCCTTCGTCTCTGCTGCGTATGACATTCACATCCTGAAAATCCAGACGATACCCCTCGTTTTTCTCGCTCGCTATGGCAAACAGAATCCTTGGATATTCCAACTGATAAACCTGATATCCGTCCTCGTCAATCATACCCGCCTGCAGCACGCCCACATAATCGGGGACACCATCCTCATTGAAATCCAGTTCCACGCTGTCCAAGATTTCCCAGCCGTCCGGCACGAAATCCTCGATCCGCCTGCCGGTCTCAGGTAACTGCGGCACTTCTTTCGGGGAATCGTCCGCTTCGGGTTCGTCCTGATCCGCCTGCTGTGCACTTTCATCCGACTGCGCGGGATTCTCCGACTTTGCTGCGGCAGCATCTGTTTCTGCCTCCGCTTTTACCGTGTCCCCGTCTGTCCCTTCCGCACCGCTCGTTATTTCGTCCGTATCAGAGACGGCAGTCTGATCCGTCTGACTCTCGATCGAACCGCCGCGACAGCCTGTCAGAAGCAGGATGATCGCAATGGATGATAAAATTTTCGCGTTTCTTTTCATTCCGGATTCCTCTTGGAAAACTACCGTATCTGATATACCGACTTAAGCGCAAACGCCGTCGCGTCCCCCTCCAAAATCTCCACCCGCTTCTCCCCCGGGTTCATGTCAAAGAAGTTGTCGGAGAGCTTCACATCTCCGTCCGTGCCCTCGATCTCTATATTCTTCGCGTAAGCCGCAGCGCTGACAATGAGGGTGTTTCCCTCCCTGTGCCAGGACAACTTCGGATCATGGAAATGAAAATGCTTGGGCGCGGTAAAGAGCGTGGTATTCTCTGAAACAACCTCGCCGTTGTGCTCAAATAAATAACTTATGTAAACCTCCAACTCGTCATAATCGGAGAAATCCATTTTTTCAAGCCACAGTCCGGTCAGCGGCTCCACACTGACTTCCTGCTCACCCTCCACAATCACTTCGCCATCCGATTTTCTCAGGCTCCATCTCACCGTGCCGTCCACCCGCTCCATCGTCTCATTCGCCACATGCAGTCTGGCCGATTTCTCGATGGGCTCCGGCTGCGCCACACAAAACGATCTCTCGGAAAGCTCTCCCACTTCCTCACAGGAGATCATCACCGGCGCAAAGGCTCTCTTTTCCGCATAGTGCAGGGCCTTCCATCTGCCGTAATAGTCAATGCTCGCCCAGGAAGCTACCGGCCAAATGTCATTGAGCTGCCACACCACCGTACCCATACATCTGCCGCGGTTCCTGCGGAAATGCTCGATGCCGTAGCGAATCGCATCCGCCTGCAAGAGCTGTGACGCGTACAACAGCATGGTAAAGTCCGTCGGATACAGATACGTCGCGGAAAGGTAGGTCATGATCTTGCCGTTTGCTGCCACATTCCGCTGGTGCATCTCCATCACGCGGGAAAAGATATTGCGGTCCTCCGCGGCGGTAAAGGTCTCCACCGTCTTTAAGCAGGGGAAGGACTGGAAGCCAAACTCGGACAGATAGCGGAAAAAATAATGCCGATAATCCGTAAAGGGTTTGTTTCCGTGCCACACATCCCAATAATGGGTATCCCCCCTGTTTTCATCCCAGGGATTGTCGTAGTTTCCTCCCGAAGAAGGTGAAGACGGCCAGTAAAAGGTAGTCGGATCTTCCTCCTCCAGAATCTTGGGAATAATATATTCAAAAATCTTGATATAATCGCATTTCTGCTTGATGGAAGGCTGCCAGGCGCCGTCAAGCGTCTGCGTCTCCATCTCGTTGTTGCCGCACCAAATCCCCAGACAGGCATGGTGACGGATCCTGCGCACATTGTCCCGAATCTCCGCGCTGATATTGCGCTCAAACGCATCGTCCAGCTCGTAGGAAGCGCAGGCAAACATGAAATCCTGCCACACGATCAATCCCAGCTCGTCGCAGAGATCAAAAAACCAGTCGTCCGGGTAATAGCCGCCGCCCCAGACGCGGATGCAGTTGTGGTGTGCCGCCACAGCATCTTCCAGCAATCGGCGGGTGCGCTCAGGGGACATTCTGGAAAAAATATTATCTTCGGGAATATAGTCCGCGCCCATGGCAAAGATCTTCACGCCGTTGACCTCGTGGGCAAAACACTCTCCCCACTCGTCCTTGTCCGTGTTCACCGTCAGCGTACGCAGACCGATGCGGCGGCTCCACTGATCCAGTACGTCGCCTTCCTCGTCCAAAAGCGTCACCTCTGCGCGGTAGAGGGGCTGATCCCCGTAACCGTTTGGCCACCAGCGTCTGGGATTTTTCACAGTGACGGTGTCCCAGCCTTCCGTCGCACACGCCGCTTCAACGCTTACGCTTTTCGAGGATTTCTCTGCAATTTTCACACCATCGGGATCATAAAGCGCAATGCGCAGCTCGTTAGAGTCCCCGTAATCATCCGTATCTCCAAACAAACCACAGGTGATATCAAAAGTTATGTCAACCAAATCCATGGTGTTATCTTCAGCCAAATCTTTCTTTTGTGTTATGTCAACCATTGGCAGCTTACTGCCACACTGGTTTTGGTCTATTCCACTCTTTGTGTTGCGCCAGTTTTGAGTTATGTAAACTTCCTCAATTCTGGCCTTCTTCCCGGATAAAACCGACACCTCCCGAAAGATCCCCGCATCAGGCAGTCTCGGTCCCCAATCCCAGCCAAACATGCAGTGTGCCTTGCGCAGATGCGGGAAGCCGCGCATGGCATCCGTGGAGCCTCCCGTAAAGACCTTTTGGTTTTCTTCCGCAATAAAACGAGTGGGCGAAGCGATCTCCACCACGAGTTCGTTCTCACCCACGCTCGCCGCATCCTCAATGGAAAATTCCCAAATACGGTGCATATTATCTGTTTTTCCCAAAAGTCTCCCATTAAGGTAGACTTTTGCCAGTGTATCGACTCCCTCAAAGTGCAGCAGCAGGAAATCTCCCGTAAACTGTTCCTCTGTGAGCGAAAAGACCGTCCGAAAACGGAAATCATTCTCCATCAGCCGCAGGGCTTCCAGCTCGTTCATGCCATAATACGGATCAGGCATCAGCCCCTGCTCCAGCAGATTTCCATAGACAGAACCGGGGATCTTCGCAGGCAGCTCTTTTCCGTTCACACCGTAGACGTCCGCCTCTCCCAGAATCTCCATCCGCCAGTTATCGCCGTTTAAAATCATCTTTTTCATGCCTGTCTCCCTCTGTAGAACTCGTCAGGTTTTACCTGCTTGCTCTTGATCTGCTTTTTGTTTTCGTACATGCGCACGTCCGCCTGCTGATAGACGTCCATCAGCATCTCATCCTCCTGCTCATGATCGTAGACCGCATAACCGCCCGCGATGCTGATGCGAAGCCGCTGTTTCGGCATGGCGTTATAAGTTTCCATTGCATCCCCAAAAAGCGCCAGTACCTTCTCGCAGCGTTCCTCTACCATATCGCCGACAAGGACCCCGGCAAACTCGTCTCCTCCGATCCTAAAACAGGAGCCCTCCCCTGCTTCCAGTGCCGATTTGATGATATCCGCACTGCCTACGATCAGATCGTCTCCCTGCTGATGCCCCAAATGGTCGTTCACATATTTCAAATCATTCACATCAAACATCATGATAGCAATGCCGGGGAAATCCTTTTTCTTCCCTTCCAGTTCTTCCAGCCGCTCCTGAAACGCCGTGCGGTTGCCCACGCCTGTCAAACCGTCGCGATAGGCAAGCTGGCTGACAAACTCCGCCTGCATCCCCAGCTTGACCGCATTCACCATTCGCTCCAAGCTGGCGCTTCCGTAACAGAGAATAAAAAGCAGCAGACCGATACGCACAAACATGGCACTGTCACTGTTATGCGCACGGTAATATCTGACAATATCGATTCCCGTAGCAAAGCAGATGCTCACAAGACCTACGGTCCGTATTGCCTTATAGATATTTCTCACATTGCTTTCCCGCACCGTAAACGCATTTTTTACAATGGTATATAACATAAGGATTGCCGAGATTGCCAACAGGACGTGTGTGAGCGTCAGCGTCTCATGAAAATCTAAAATACTCGCAAAATGCAGCACGACACAAAGAAAAAATTCCACCACTGACAAAGTGCAGATGCCCTTCATCACCCACTTTTTCCGAAATCCAAAGGCAGCATCCAAATAAAGCACCAGCGGAATGGGTATCATCATCAAAGAGCAGCAGGATAACGTCTGCAGCATTCGGCTGTCGTCCGTGTAAAACTGCAGCAGATTGGTCTCTGCCAGGCACCAAAGGGCAATGCTGATGGCAAACAGACCCAGATAAAGCAGCTCATGGTTCTTATCCTTCTGCATATTCGCCGGAATGTCCGCAATCATCAAAAGCAGGCCTGCAAACAGCAAAAGCAGGCAGGTTGCAAAGGCCACCGTTTTTCCCGTAAATGTGCCCGTGATCTCCCCTGCCGCCGAGCCGAGCGTGAGATGATCGATGCACGCTCTGGCGTTTCCGTATACCGTCTGAAAACGAATCTCCACAACAGCGCCCGCATCCGCCGCATAGAGCGGAACGTAACTCCACCTTGTGCCCAGAGAGCGGTTATAGACTTTACTTTCTGGCATATTCGGTTCGTAACGCAGCTCGCCGCCTACATAGACCCGATAGATGATATTTTTAGAGCGAAAACACAGAGACTTCCCCTCTCCCAAATCGGCAGGCAGGGTATTCTCCACGCTTTGCTCCTGATAAGGTTCTACGGAAGGCATTTTATGCAGATGGTCCATATCCGCCTCACTGCCGTCCGCCATCTGCCACCCTGTTTCAAAAGCGACATTTCCTTCCGATAATAAATCTGCCGGTGACTGTCCCCTGTTTTTGACAGCCGCCCAGATAATCATCGCCAAAAACACGACCGCCATTGCAAGATAGGAAATATGATAAATTCTGTTTCTTGTTCTGGTCTTTTTGGTTCCCTTTCCCGCTTCGCTCATCCTGTCTCACTCCGTCTATTGATCTGCTTCGCGATTTTTGGTCCGATTCGCGCCGTCTTTTTTCGTCATATAACGGTTTTTATTCTATCATATGCACGAAAAAAATACAATGAGCGGAACGGGTGAAAGCCTGTCCGGAAGCCACTCTGAAAAAAGTCGATATATTTTGGGCATAAAAAAGCACATGGTTTACATAACATCATCCATGTGCTTATCCACCTCAAAGTCTTTCTGTCCATAAAAAAGAGATTGTTTGGCAGGCGTCCCATTCTCCTGCATCTCTCGGATTTCTCCTGTCAAGCCAGCGGCGTGTGGACGGGGACGAAATCTTCCACCTCAAACAATCTCTTTTTCATTGTATACATATTGTAACATTTTCATTCTGATTTGTAAAGAATCCGTTTGTTTTTAAGTATCCGTTTCCATTCCTTATCATTTATCTTCATAAATGTGATAATAGAATTTTTAAACTCCGGATTGTCATGTGATGTTGTAAGTCTCATCACTGTTTTAAATATTTCTTCGCCTTCTATAAATTCATTTAAAATCAAAGCTGTATAGGGCTTATTTGTTTCTACAATATACTGAGGATGTTCAACTATTTCTTTTAGATATTTGTAATATCTTTCATAATCATTCGGATGCCTCTCCTGAATATGCGCAATTCTCTCATCCGTGATAATGACCTCATCCGTTACGATATCCTCTGTCACGCACTTATAAATATTCCTGTCTATTCTTCCTACCGTATACACTTGCACGCTCTTTTCTTCATTTGCTGTACATAGTGTAACATTTCCCCTGAAGTTTTAGCAAGTATTTCCAAAATACAGTTAAGTGATAAAAGCAAACGGGGCTTTCGGAAATCACTCAAATTCGCTGCGGATGGTAAATTGATCGGGAAGACAAAAAATAGCCTCCTTCAAAAAAAGCGGATAAAAATACTCGTCCTTTAACCTGTCAAACGAAAGCCATTCAAACGTATGCGTCTTGGTGCCTTCCCTTGCGGTGAATACATTTCCTCTGGCAAGCAGGTCCGTCTCCGTGATATCCATTAAAAAGTAGATACAAAGCTCGTGATAATGCAGGTGGTCTACATCTTCCGTAAAAAAGGCCTGATTCAGCCACAGTGGACGGGTGATTTTTGCGGTAACGCCAAGTTCTTCCGAAACTTCCCGGATCACCGCCTGCTCTGCCCTTTCTCCCAACTTCACTCTGCCCCCGGGCAGATAGAAATAGGGGGAACGCTCATCGTGCATTGCCAGAATTTTATCATCTGAAATCATCATTGCGCACACTCTGTAATTAAACTTCTGTTCTTCATATTGATAGGAAATATCCATCTTCTGTACCTCCGAATCTATTCCATCAATCCAAAATGCTTCGCAATTTTATCGCACACTTCTTCTCTCGTATCGATTCCATTATCTTCCCGCACAATCGTGAAAAACCCACTGCCCGCCAATTCGTCATAATGCTTTTGGCTGTTGATCAGCGAAAGACCTCTCTTATAATTGTCCATGACTTCCCGGGGATTGTCGCAACTGTCAATCACGCTAAGGATAAATTGCTTTTCAGGGTCGCTGCGGTCAAAGAAACGTTCGACACTCATAGACTGCGGCGAGAGCATGACAGCCACATGATCGTAATCCGAAATCTCCTTTAATACATCCACGGGAATATTGGTGTCCGCAATTACCTTATTATCTCTTGCAAGTGATATCAGCTCTGCAACTTCAAATCCAGCACCTTCCCTGCCTGAATGATAGATCCAGCGCTCATATTCTTCCGGCGGCCTTTTGACAAACTCTTTCCAATCGGTAAGGCTTTTCCGATAGCAGAGATCAGGCTGTACATCGGGTGTCGCCACAGCATCTGATACTGCGATGTGATAATTCTCTCCGCAAAAAACCATGCCATAGCGGTCAGCAAGCATTTTCACCGTTGTTGATTTTCCCGCATAAGCGGTACCCGTAATAAAATATACATTTCTCAAATAATGCTTTATGATGTTATTTTCGATCTTCAATACAGTACGCCTCCTACGCCAGTTTTACACCGCTTTCGTCAATCGTAACAGTCTGTCCGTCAGCCAGCAGGATATCCCCATTCCCCCGTGGCAGATCCGTTATCTTTTTTCCATTCCAATGAGGTATGACAGAATTGTTAATCAGATGCAGCCCCTCCTCAAGATTCCCGGCTGCATACATACTTCCGGCGCTTATTCCAACATAAACAAGGCCCTGTTCTATTGCCTGTTTCAGCGACTCATCAAAACCGGTTCTGACCATTTCCCGACATAGCACCGTGAAGTCTCCGCCGCCGACTAACACAGCATCAAAGTGTAATAATTCTTCCGCATTTAAGACCTTTGCCGGCACAGGCACTTCATGAAAATATGACGAATATGTCCTTTCATACCCTTTTGAAAGAAGTAATTCCAAATTGTAAACAAGAACATTTTCATAACGGATTCCCATCGCCAAAAGTTCATACAACCCAATCGCAAAACTCTCTCTGGCTCCATCTGATTCGATTCCGGCCGTCGGTATAAACAGAATTTTGATCTCTTGGGGATTTTTCTTTAATACTTCAAAAAACTTTTGTTTTATTTCCTCCGTCAATCCATTGGACGTTAGAAAGATATGCCTTTTATCCACTATGTCTCCTCCTCATGCTCAACATTACTGAAATACTATCATAAAACCAATCGCCCCACAATAATAACTGTTACACCAGCAGCAGATATAAAAACAAATCAAAGCCCCCGTTCTCACGCTTAATCTCCATCTGCCCGTGATACCGTTTCACAATCTCCCGTATGCTTTGCAGACCGAAACCGTGATTTCCCTGATCCTGCTTGGAAGTAGGAGGAAGCACATCTTGTTCCGTTCCTTCTCTTACCGGGGAATCACCCGGCTTTTTTGCCAAGGCCGCACGCTGCTCCCCTGTTCCATTCGGATCGGGGTTACTGATTTCCAGACAAAACAATCCTTTTCCGATTTTGCTTTTCAGGGAAATCTCCCGCTTCCCCTCCTCCAGTTTCAGGCACGCTTCCATGGCGTTGTCCAAAGCGTTGGCATACAAGGCGCAAAGATCCGTCTTATCATAGGGAAGTGTCTCAGGAATATCTATTTCTGTTTTCAGGCGGATATGGCACCGCTCCATCACGCTTTTCTTGACGGTCAGCACAGCGTTGACCGTGGCATCCCCACAATAGACGAATGATTGGGCAAATGCCACATTACCGGACAGTTCCTTGACATAGGCGGCGCGTTTGTCTTCGGGCAGGGCGGATAAGACCTGCATGTGATTGGCAAGATCGTGTTTCAGCCTTCTCACCTCAAAGTGTTGCTGCTCCATGGCCTCGTAATATCTGCGGTTCATTTCCGCGAACATACTCTGCTGTTCCAGCTTCCGCTGTCTGGAAAGTACCGTAATGCACCAGAGCAGACTAATAAAGGAAAAAAGGGCAATCAGCAATAAAATAACGCACTCCCAATGGTTCCGATAGTCAATGAAGCCATAATCGCTGACAGGAAATAAGGCGACTACAAGGATTACAATACCAAGAGGAGGTGTCATGAGAAAGAGCAATAACCGCCACATACTGTCAGAAAGGCTATAGTCTTTATCAGGAGCAAATTTTCTGGTGCCAAGGTAAAGAAGCAGCGCAAAAGGAAGAATCAGAATACCGGAAATCTGATAACCGTGAGCTGACAATATAAAGGGTTCCGAGAAGATACTGTTGCTGCCACCGCTCCGAAAGAAGAACACTGTGATTCCATTTCGCCTTGTCGGAAACAGAAGATCATGGATATAATTATCCCGCAAGGCACTGAAAGACAAGACCGTACAGGAAAACATCATCCCAATCGTGATTTTCTGCCAGAAACTTCCCTCGCACGTCAAAAGAACGATCACCGCAAAAACGAATGTTACCATCAAAATATTAAATGGGTCTCCGATAAAAATCCTCATGCCACAGAGCAGGAAACAGCCAAATAACAGTAAGATCCGTTTCAGCCGTTTGTGGGAAACGGTGATCAGATACGACATGGAACGCATAACCAGCCAGCCGGAAAGCAGGCTGGAAGTAAATTGCAGGATATTGATTAAGAATACCATATTTTCTAACTAACCTCCTTACATCATGGAGCGGGCGATTTTAGAAAGGGCGGTTTCCCGGTATCTCCTGCTGCAGGGAAGTTCCCGCCCATTTACGGTCACGGACTCACCGCAAAAAAAGTCCACAGCTGCAGGATTGATCAGATAACGCTGATGAATCCTTACAAAATCAGGAGAAAGCTGCTCCTCGATCTCATCCAGTCTGGCATAAAAAGAATATTCTCCTTTTTCTGTAACTAAAATGACCTTTCTCCTGTCGGAATAAAAGTAAAGAATGTCAGAGTAACGGAAACGCCATGTGCCGTCCATGTTTTTCAACGTAAAGGAACGAGCTTCCTCCTGCGCGGATTTGGCGCGCACCCGGCCGATCAGCTGCCGCAGCTTATCTTCCGCGACAGGTTTCATCAGGTAATCCAATGCGCCCACAAGGTAGCCGTCAAAGACATAATCGGCATATCCGGTCACAAAAACGATAATGATCTGCGCATCAAAAGCCCTGATTTCTTTCGCGGTTTCCATGCCGTTTAAGCCCTGCATTTCCACGTCCAGAAAGAGAAGGTCAATTTCGCCCGGGTGGTTTTTCAGCCACGAAGCGGCGTTTTTGCCCGAAGAAAATTCATAGACGATCTCCTCGGCATCCTCTATCAGTATTTTTTCTAATTGGAAGCGCAGGGCGTCCCTTGCGTCTGTCTCGTCGTCACAGATTGCGATTCGAAGCATATGTGAATCCTTCCCCAAATATACGTTATTGATAATTGCGAAACTTTGTGTCAAGTATACCACATTTATTTATGCACAGTCTCGTACCTCTCTCCTAAACTTTACATTCAAACCGTCCAAACTTTACATTCTCTGCATCTCCCCTCCAAACTTTACATGCCGTGCGCCAGAAATGACAGCCGTTTTTTTGCAGTGGCAAATCTGTGCTATGGTCAATTCATGACAGTTGACAAAAGGAGGACACAAATATGCTGTATGTAAAAGAACTCTACAAATCTTATGAGGTGGGAAAAAACAAATACGAAGTGCTAAAGGGAATCGATCTCCATGTGGCACAGGGCGAGTTTGTGGCAGTCATGGGGCCGTCCGGCTCCGGAAAGACGACGCTGCTAAACTGCATCTCCTGCTATATCCCCTTTGACAAAGGAAATATCAAGCTGGGCGGTCTGGAACTGGCGGGCATGAACGATGAGGAGCTGGCAAAAGTCAGAAATACCAAGATCGGTTTTGTCTTTCAGGACTTTATGCTTTTAGACGGTCTGACCATTCGGGAAAACATTCTGGTACCCCGCATTGTGCAGGGCGCGGTGGATAAAGAGGTGGAAAAGATGGCAGACCAGCTGGCCTCCATGTTCGGAATCGGACATATTCTGAATAAATATCCCGCGGAAATATCCGGCGGCGAAAAGCAGCGGGCGGCGGTGGCACGAAGCCTCATCAACGTCCCCTTGATTATCCTGGCAGACGAGCCCACGGGTAATCTGGATTCCAAGTCCAGTCGGGCGGTGATCGAGACCTTCATCAATGCGAAGCAAAAAATGAACGCCACCATTTTTATGGTGACCCATGACAGCTTTGCGGCATCCTTCTGTGACAGGGTGATTTTGTTAAAGGATGGGACGATTTACCGCCAGTTGGAGAAGACAAAAGAGCGCGGCGAATTTCAGGATCAGTTATTAGACACAATTAAACAAATGAGCGAGTAGGGGGTGTCGGAATGAATCAGGTTATGAATATGAAGCAACTGGAACAGAAATTACAGAAGGCAGACAGAAAACAATCGCGCCTCTATCTGTTCTGTAATTTTATGGCGCTGATGATCATATCGGCGTACGCCGCGCTGATGCTTTCGCCCACGGTACAGAAGGTGTTCCCGAAGGGCGGCGACAGCGCGAAACAGATGTACATGATCTTTGTAATGACTTTAGTGGGGTGCGTGGTTTTTACGATCTACGCCTTGGGCTTGTTTTTCCGGCATAAGTCTGGGCAGCTCGGCGTTTTGATGGCGCTGGGCGCATCAAGAAAACGACTTGCACCGGGACTGTTTCGGGAAGTGATTTTGTTAAGCGGTGTGTCCGCCATTGCAGGGACGGCAGCAGGCTTTCCTTTTGTGTGGATCATCTGGCAGGCTTTTCGTCTGTTCCTTGTAGACAGTTCCGATATGGTTCTCACCTTTGATTTCAAATGCCTGTTTATCTCCCTGCTGTTTTTGTTTCTGGTGGTAGGCTTTGCCTGTCTGACGGCGTGGCGGTATCTGAAGAAAACAAACATCATGGAAGTGATCAGAGAGGAGCATATCAACGAGCCTGTGAAGGAGCTTGGCAGATGGTGCGGTCCTGTGGGTTTTCTGGTACTGCTTGTAGGCGCAGTGTTAGGGTACGGCGCGCCTTGGGCGTGCCATGCGTGGTTTTCCATGTTCCCGCCGGCTTGGGTGAGTTTGCTCTATGCGCCTGTGTTTGTGGGACTTTACATGATCATGCTGCATACGGTAGTGCACGGCTGGAAAAGTCATCGCAAGAATCCATACAAGAATATCATATCCCGCAGCATGATGAAATTTCAGGGAAAACAGACGGTCAACAACCTGCTGGTGGTCACGCTGTTAATTGCAGGCGGATGCTTTGCGGTTTTCTATCTGCCGACCAACGGTATTTCGGCGGTATTGCGCTATGCGTCCCTCCCCTATGATTATTTCTATAAATATCAGGCGGATCAGGACGTACCGGACAGGACTAAGATCGAAGCGCTTGGCAGAGAATATGGTCTTTCCCTGAAAGACTGGAACGAGTGCGATTATGTCACTCTGGGAATAGGCGGCGTGAATGAGATTTATGACGAAGACGGTCTGCGGTATCATCTCGAATATGTGCCTATGTTACAGGAGGCAATGGTGCTTTCCGAAGACGCTTATCAGATGATCACCGGACAGGAAGTGGACGTTGAGCCGGGCACTTATCGGTGCCTGAACGATCAGGAGGAAACTTCTCTTTATGTCAATAACTCCGCAAAGGAGATCACCAATATGACGACGAGGAAGGTGCTTGCCACGGAGTTTGCGGGATACCTGCACTATGATCATCTCGCGGAGGAGATCCCCTGCTGTGTGCTTGATAATGCGGACTATGCCCTGATATCCGAGGGGCTGACGGACGACTGGCGGGGGCGATTTGCGGCATTTAATGTGGACGGAAAGGACTCCTATCCTTTTGCCGCCTCCTTTTATCATCTTTTCGTATCGTCCTTTGATCAATCCTGTGAACGCGTTCGCTTTTATGACAGGGTACAGAAAATCAGAGAAAACGAGGAGGGGAAAGAGTACTGGGGCGATACGGATGAGATGACAAAAATCAGCTACGAGCTGTCGGATTCCTTTGCTTTTCGAACCTACTGGGTGTATATGCCGAGTTTCCGCATTTTGAATCAAAATGATTATCTGCGCAACATGGCGGTCATGTTCATGATGTTCCTCTTTATCTTCATCGTGTGCATGATCACGGCACTGGTGGTATGTCATACCCGCTGTCAGAGCATTGCCCTCAATAACCGCTATATCTTTGACGATCTGAAAAAACTGGGGGCTTCGCCTGTCTTTCTGGATAAAGAAGTACGCAGCCAATGCACCAATGTCTTTAAGATGCCGACATTTGTCGGCACTGCCGCCATGTTCTTGCTGTATGCCATGATCCTCTACGCAAACGACGGCAGGCTGCTTCAGACAGAATGGGCAGCGATGGGTCTGTGTCTGGGCATCATTGCGGTGATCGGTGCGGTGATCTATGCGGTATATCGGTCTACAGTGAAGGCAATCAAAGGACAATTGGGGATCGGGTAAGACAGAAATACAAGTCAGGCACTTCCTTTTCTGCGAGAACTATGGTAAATTATAACGGAAAGCTGACTGTCGGGCAGCCCTGCTTTGAAAAAGCGGACTGCCCATGTCTTGTCACGGCACATATTGAAACAGGAACAGCATTGAAATGAGGAAAACCATGATGAAGCCTGACGATCACTCAACAAAAACACAGGAACAACCAAAAAGGAAAATAGCCCCCAAGCAAGTCGCAGCGCTGATTTGCGTCGTCCTGCTGGTCGGTATGTATATCGGCGCGTTCGTGGTCGCCTGTCTGGACCTTGGCGACTCCGGACGGCTCTTTGCCGGGTGTCTCGTGGCCACGATTGGCCTGCCGATTTTGCTGTGGCTTTTGATCTGGTCGTTTGACTTGATGAAAAAACGGCGGGACGATAACCGACCATTACAGGAAACAGATGCCGAGACCGAACGGCATATGGACAGATAACAGGAAACTGACTGTTCCCTCCTTATTGGAATCAATATGCAACATTTTAGCCAGATAGGTTAACATAACACTTTGCAGACATCAGAAGGAACATAAGAGATAAGATGCGAAACAAAAAGAAAACAGTACTACAAATTTTGATAGGTATCGGAATCGTGCTGCTAATCATTGCATTTGTGGCACTTTGTATGTTTTGGAATGAACTGCGTTCCCTAATGTCTCTGAAAAAGGTTGATGACTACGGTATGTATCAAATGACCTATTACGGCGATTACGGCTTCGATGAATTTCTAACAGTCGGCGCAAAAAGCGATGCGGACATTGAAGCCTTTGTCACCAAAAGGCTTTTGAAAGGACTGCCGATCGACTTGGGTGTTACGGGCGACGGCTGTACCGCTTTTGTCGTAAAAAATACAAACGGCGAAATTTTGTACGGCAGGAATTTCGATTTCTTATATGCGCCCTCCTTACAGCTCTATACCATGCCTGAACACGGCTATGCTTCAGTTTCCACTGTTAATCTGTCTTTTGCGGGATACGGAGAGGACAATCTGCCGGACGGCTCACTTTTTGACCGCTTCTTGACTTTGGCTGCCCCGTTCCTTCCCTTTGACGGCATGAATGAAAAAGGGCTGGCAATCGCCTTGCTTGCCGTGCCACATGCAGAAGTACCCAATGATCCAAATAAAGTAACGCTGAATACCACCACCGCGATCCGCCTCGTGCTTGACAAAGCGGCTTCCGTGGAAGAAGCCGTCGCATTGTTAAGGCAATACAATCTCTACTTTTCCGGGGGAATCGAATGTCATTATTTGATCGCTGACGCAAGCGGGCCTTCCGTACTGGTAGAATATGTCGGTCAGGAGCTTTGTGTAGTCGAAGCGGAGGCGGATTATCAGATCGCTTCCAATTTCATTGCCTATAACGGCTTGAACATTGGAGAAGGTTTTACGGAATTTGAGCGATATGACAAGGTGCAGGCTGCGATAGAGGCAAACGGCGGCACGCTTGAGGAAGACCAGGCGATTCAATTACTTTCCGAGGTCGGCGTTTATAATGGGGATACGGATAAACTGCAATGGAGCGTTCTTTACAATCTCACTGCCGGTAAGGGCGAGATTTTTGCGCATCGGAAAATCGATCATAGGATGAATTTTTATCTGCCTATCCATTAGTGCGGTGTTGCCGGCACAGGCGCAAAAACATTTCATGGATCCGATCGTCCTCATCCAGTTCCGGATGAAAGGCTGCGCCGATCTGGTTTCCGTACCGAACAGCCACGATCCTGCCGTCTACACGGGCGAGAATTTGGGCGTCGGCAACAAGCGGTGATTCCACATAAGGCGCGCGAATAAAGGTCATCGGCACTGTGCCGATGCCTTCCACTTCCGCTTCGGTACGGAAACTGCCAAGCTGTCTCCCGTAAGCATTTCGCCGCACGCAGACGGGCAGCGTGCCAAGCCAGACCGTTTCGTCGTCGACAATTTTCTGCGCCAGAAGAATCAGTCCCGCGCAGGTGCCAAGCACGGGAAGCCCCTGCCTGACACGATTGCGAAGCGGCTCCAACATTTGCTGCTCCTGCAGCAATTTCCCCTGCACGGTGCTCTCTCCACCGGGCAGGATCAAGCCGTCAAAAGACTGCTCCAAATCCGTCCGCTGCCGCAATTCGATGCAGTCCACTCCCATCCCATTCAGTTTCGTAATATGTTCCGCAAACGCACCTTGCACTGCCAATACTCCAATTCGCATAGTTTACATAACTCTCCCATTCTTTCTCCCGCTTACTTCCCTCTCTCCGCCATCAAAAGCTCTATCTCCTGCTCGTTGATGCCAACCATGGCTTCGCCCAGATCCTCGGAAAGTTCCGCAATCAGCCTGCTGTCCGAATAGTTGGTCACCGCCTTGACAATCGCCGCCGCGCGCTTAGCAGGATTGCCCGACTTAAAGATTCCCGACCCGACAAAAACGCCCTCCGCACCAAGCTGCATCATCAATGCGGCATCCGTGGGAGTTGCCACGCCGCCTGCCGCGAAATTCACCACAGGAAGCCTTCCATTGTCATGAACATAGGCCACCAGTTCATAGGGCACCGCCAACTGCTTTGCCTCCTCAAACAGTTCATCCGCCCGCATGGAAGTAATCTTTGCTATTTCACTGTTCATCTTGCGCATATGACGCACTGCCTGCACAATATCTCCCGTGCCCGGTTCCCCCTTAGTCCTGATCATGGACGCTCCCTCATTGATCCTGCGAAGGGCTTCGCCCAGATCCTTTGCCCCACATACAAAGGGCACCTTGAAATTTCTCTTGTCGATGTGATAGACATCGTCCGCCGGGGAGAGTACCTCGCTCTCATCAATGTAGTCGATCTCGATTGCCTCCAAAACCTGCGCTTCCACAAAATGACCGATCCTGCATTTTGCCATGACAGGAATGGAAACCGCCTCCTGAATCCCTTTGATCATCTTCGGGTCGCTCATTCGGGACACGCCGCCTGCCGCCCGAATATCCGCCGGAATCCGCTCCAGCGCCATGACAGCACAGGCTCCCGCTTCCTGCGCGATCTTTGCCTGCTCCGGTGTCGTCACATCCATAATGACACCACCCTTTAACATCTGTGCCAACTGTTTATTTAGTGTATATCTGTCTTCACTCATTTTCAAACCTCCTGTTTTTCGTGCTGCAGCTTAGAACCTATTGTACCTTCATCTGGCATATACAAAATATCCAATTTAAGATTTTTTCACCATGCCAGATTATTGTAAAACAAAAATTACATTGCTGCTTCAGGTCGTCCTCTATATCAGACACTTTTCTTTTTGAGGAAAATATGGTAGATTGTATCCGAAAACGGACTTTTTATTTGATTACTTGAGTTGATGAAAGACCAACGGAAAGAAGAAAAGAGGCTGCTTTGACTATGAAAACTTTCATGATAGACGGAAATCATTTCAGCGATTTGGAAGGATTCTATACTGAAATTGATAAAATTCTAACGAAAAATTTAGATTGGAAAACAGGACATAATTTAAATGCCTATAACGATTTGCTCAGAGGCGGGTTCGGCGCACATGAATACGGAGAACCCATTGTACTTAAATGGCTTCATTACGAAAAAAGCAAACGGGAACTTGGCGATGCACTTATCCTGCGCATTTTAGAGATTACACTGGATTTTAATAATTCCGGTCATAACTGCAAGTTAGAATTATACTAACTATTTGCTAACGCCAAATCCTTCACCACTTCCCCCGCAATGATCAGTCCCGCCACGGAGGGGACGAAAGCGACGCTGCCGGGCGTCTGGCGGCGCGGCGCATCTATGCACGAGGAGGAAATCGGCTCCTCCTCCGAATAAACCACCTTCAAGTGTTCCACGTTCCGCTTCTTCAACTCCCTGCGCATCACTCTGGCGAGAGGACAGACCCGCGTATCATAGATATCTGCCACACGGAATGCCGTAGCATCCAGCTTATTACCCGCCCCCATACTGCTGATGATCGGCACACCCGCGTCTTTGGCCCGCATCACCAGCTCGATCTTCGCCGTCACGGTATCCACTGCGTCCACCACGTAGTCGTATTCGTGAAAGGGAAAGCTGTCCGCATTCTCCGGCAGGAAAAAGCAGGGGTAAACCCGTATCTGCGCCTGCGGATTGATGGAAAGGATACGCTCCCGCATCACATCTGTTTTCTCCCTGCCTACTGTCTCCTGCGTGGCAATGATCTGCCTGTTGATATTCGACACTGCCACCTTATCCTTGTCAATCAGGTCAAGCGCACCTACGCCGCTGCGCGCCAGCGCCTCGCACACGTAACCGCCCACGCCGCCGATCCCGAAGACCGCCACCCGCGAACGAGCGAGCCTGTCCATAGCATCCGCACCTAAAAGCTTTTTTGTTCTGCTAAATTCTTCTTTCATTTTCCTATTTCTCTCCGAGAACACTACTTCCAATAAAACCTCAATACCACACCAAATTTTCTATCTACAGTATCGACATTTCCTATTTGTATATCGCCATCCATGATAACATAATTTTCCCCTTCAGCAAATACATTTAGGGCATCACCGCCTTTAGCTACATAATCCTCTTTACAGATTCTTGCAATAATCTTACAAATTTTTTCAGGACTATGTCCCCGGCTGATTTCTAATGCTATATCTGCATCGCCGACATACTCATCACCAAATACTACGAAATATTCCGCATCGCCATCGATCAACATTTGTTCATAGCTGGTCGGATTGTTAATTTCCTGATAGTAATTGATAAAAAGGCAAATTAAAAATCCAATTAAAACCGGGAAAAAACCATTACTAAATCGCTGAAAACGACTTTGTTCTTGCCATTTTTTGCCATTCCATGTAAATAGGGGCATATACATACGTATGAATGACAGGACAAAGTCAGCTATGATAAACGCAATAATTACCTTGACCATTTGCGCACTACTCCTCTTTCATACATCTATTATATTGTACTGATAAATGTCAATCGAAAAATTGAGGAAACATCGTATGATGTTCCCTCATACTTAACTATAATATTTATAAAACAGCCAATACGGGTATTCTTATCCCCATATCAGATAATCTGTACGGTCAGCGATCCTGCCTGATAATGTAGTATATAAGGCTACAAGCCGTGCCCTTTGTCCGTATGCGTTGTACCATTAGAAAAGAAGTATAAGTATCTGTCAGGGGCGGGCTGTCGGAAAGCTTTTTACAAAACCTCCCCCCATTTTTGACGACAGTTTACATTATGAATCTGATATATACCACAAACACAAATGCAATCAACACCAATCCTATAAAAATTCCGTGCCAATATCTATTTCCCGTTGCATCTTCTCCATTAGGGATCAACCATTGTGCCTGCGGGAATAACAGAATATGATCCCGAAGATTTTCATTAAATTCAATTACGACAGTCCAGATGATTCCAAATACCATCAAAATGTGCATTATGATATTCGTTATAGGCGCAGTTGACCTCGTAACATATAAGTGATTAAATAATCTATGTAGGATCAACGCGTCTCCAAAAGTGCATAGTAAGATAAATATTCGATTGCCGAAGGTATCATGTAACCCCCATTTCAGCCCAAGGATAACTTCCGGAACAAATATAATATAAACGGAAATGGTCATGGCTTTGATATGTTTGCTTTGAACATTACCTTCCAGAACCCAAACTCCTACCAAACAAATCACCGCCGTGCATAAAAGTAACATAAACAGATTGTATAAAAAAATAATTACTTTACCATCATTTCCCCTCATATTCATCCTGCATGATGTTTCTGGAAGCCTCCAAAAAATCATGTTTCCTTTCTTTCTAAATTATACTCAATCTCCTTTGCAATTTCTAAGAAATGCTTCCGCAACGTAATCAAAATTATATCATAGATATACAACATATGTAAATTGGTTCGCATGATTGTCTATCGTTTTTCAATCTATAAACTCTGCCATTACGTCAGACTTTTTCACCCCGACGCAGCTTCTGATACAGCGTCACATACATCGTCACGAAACACGCCAGCCCGCCAATCGCATTAGAGATCGGCTCCGCCAGAAACACCCCGTCCACGCCAAAGCCAAACTTCGGCAAAAGTACCGTCAGCGGCGCGACGATCACCGCCTTGCGAAGCAGAGAGAAAAAGATGGCGTGGCGGGAATCTCCAAGCGCAGTAAAAGCGGACTGCCCCGTAAACTGAAAAGCCATAAAGAAGAAGCCGAAAAAGTACAGACGCATGGCGCCAACCCCCGCCTCGATCAGAGCAGCGTCCTCCGTGAATATGGATAAGAGCAGATGCGGGCTTAAGATCACAAGCAGCCACGCAAGCAGCGTATACACGATGCCCAGCGCAGCGGTAAAGCGGATGCCCTGCCTGACCCTTGTATACTCCTTCGCCCCGTAATTATAACCCAGCACCGGCTGTGCACCGCTGGTGATTCCCTGCACCGGCAAAGCCAGAATTTCTCTGGCGGAATTAATCACCGTCATTACACCCACATAGAGATCGCCGCCGTAAACCTTAAGCGTTGCATTGCACACCACCTGCACCAGACAGTTAGTTCCCTGCATGATAAAGCCCGACATACCTAGCGTCATGATCTCCTTCGCCAGTTTTCCGTCAATTCGCAGATCCGCCTTTTTTAGGGGAAGCAGCGCCTTCTTGCCCGTCAAAAACAGAAGCACCCAGATACAGGAGACCGCCTGACTGATCACCGTGGCCAGCGCCGCCCCGCCCACGCCCATATGCAGACCAAAAATGAAAATCGGGTCCAACACCAGATTGAGCAGCGCACCCAATAACGTGGTCATCATGCCTGTGCGGGGGAAACCCTGCGCGTTGATAAACCCGTTTAATCCCGTAACCAGCATGGTAAACGGCGTCCCCCACAAATAAATCTTCAAATAAGCATCGGCATACACGTAAGAAGCGTCGCTGGCGCCGAACAGATAAAGCACCGGTCTGCGAAACAGATAGCAAAGGAAAAACAGTACCACCGATGTACCGAGCAGCAGCGAAAAGGTATTGCCAAGGATTTTCCCCGCCCGTTCTTCCTGCCCCGCTCCTCTGGCTATGGAGAAAAGCGGCGTGCCGCCCGTCCCAAACAAAAAAGTGAGCGCCGCGATCAGGGTCGTTAAGGGAAACACCAACCCGATCCCCGTCAGCGCCATACTGTCCGCGCCCGGCAAATGCCCGATGTAAATGCGGTCTACCACATTATATAAAAGCTGCACCAGCTGTGCCAGAATCAGGGGAATGGACTGTGCAACAATATTCTGCCAGACCTTCCCCTTAGAAAAATCAGTTGTCTTCTGCATGATAGGTTCCTCTTTTTTAAGTCAATCAGCGCTGTCATATGCAATCATCCGCACATAGGCAAAATTATTTCCCCAATCCAAAAACAGATAATATTCCGGCTCTGTATGATTTCCGTTATATATGTAATATTCATCCATCTCGCCATGCGTGATATAACTGCTTTGATAAACCAGCCTGCCCTGCTTATCGTAATCGCCGCCCACTGATTGTCTGGTGCTGCTAAAGAATTTGGCATAATGATCATATTCTCTATGATACAGCGTCCCGTCATCACGATAAATATAATCCAAAGAAAGCAATTCGACTTCCATCGGTACCCTATCAACCAGATCCATTCCGCTCGCCTCAAAGGAAGATATTTTGCCGTCATCCGTGTACTCATAAATCTCTTTGTAACCGGACGCATATTTACTGACATCATCTCCGTAAACAGTCAATTTGGAAAATTCCTCCTGCGGCTCCCACACTCCGGTCTCCACCTCCTCAAATGCGAACCCGTCACGAGTGACTCTTTTCTCAAGCTTATCATTAAAACTGAAATAATAGCAGATACCGCAGCCCCTTCCTGCCTGCTGATCGAAATAAAGCTCCATGATCAGATTGCCGAACCGGTCACGGTATTCGTAAAAGGGCTCCGCCCCCACAAACCCATGATCAGCCAAAAATGCCTGTTTATCCTTATACTCTATTCGCTCTAACTGTTCATTGCAAAATCGTATCGGACTGTCATTCTCATCACCCCAAAATGTTTTAAGCCCTTCCCAAAACAAATACTGATAATACTTCTCATTCTTCAAATCGCCGGTATCATATCTGATCACGTTTCCCGTGTAGATGTCCTGTTCTTCCAAACAGTCTCGGATACAAAGGCTTTCTTCTCCCGTCTTGGCATCTCCTCGCACCGTCCATCTGCGCAGTTCCACCACTTCCCGAGTCCTTTCATTGATTCTGTAAATCGTCTTTGTCTCCACGCTTTCTTCTGCGCCATTCCCTTTGCCGCATACCAAAAATGCCTCATCCCTGACAGAGCCTTCCTGATACCACGGGATCGTCACGGGTTCCTCCACAAATCTCTGCGTCTTGCTGTCCCACTGATAACAGAGCCCGTCTGCTCCCGTCTCCTGCGCATCCGCCGGATAGACGACCATGTCCTTATTATAATAATGGTCAAAGAACGCATCAAATCGAAGAACCGCTTCTTTTGCCTCTATGCCGCAGGAAAATTCCTGCAATAACTGTTCATTCTCATCATACAGAAAAAAACGCCGCTCCACGGAATCTCCGTCCTGCGCATCCTCTCTGCCGCTCTCCCGCAGAACTAACGACCAGCCCTCCTCACCGTAGGAAAACGGATAGTCTACCGCGATTTCCGTCGCCTCAGACGCAGGTGCTTCCCTCTCCTGCACCATAGCTGTTTCTTTGTGTTCTGACAGGTTGGCTGTCTGTTTCTCTGACGGAACCGGTTCCGTCTGCGCCCTGTCTGTCCGATTTCGCCACAAATGGATACCGCAAAATAACAGGATTCCCACACACAGCCCTATGATAAACACAGCAAGATATAAAATTCCGCCAGAAATCTGCTTCGATTTGTTTCTCATCATATGATTTACCCTGTAAAATATCTTTTAGGAACAGCCTGCATTTTGCTATTTACATTTTATCATGATTTTTCAACGGCAGGCAAGTCTGTACACATTCTGTTGATAATATGGTGACAATCGTGTATCATATATAATAACAGGAGGTGATTTGATGAATTTTTATTCTGTACGTGATTTAAGAAATGACTCTAAGTCAATTTGGGAAAATCTTAAAGGAAATGGAGAGGCTGTCATCACAAACAACGGAAAACCTTCTGCACTCCTGCTCGATATTTCTGAAGATAACTTTGAAGTAATGCTGCAAGCTGTCAGACAGGCAAAAGCCATGATTGCTTTCAATAATATGCGTAGTCGCTCCCAAACCAATGGTTTTATGAGTGAAGAAGAAATCGAAGCAGAGATAAATGCAGCTAGAAAGGGAGACTGACTCTATGAATATTGTTCTGGATACCAACGTCCTTGTCTCTGCTTTATGGTCTGCTGACAGTAAGCCTGCCATTATTATTAACAGTGTTCTCAGCCGCCGTTTTACAGCCTGCTATGATTATCGTATTATAAACGAATATTATACTGTGCTAAAGCGCCCAAAATTCCGCTTTGAGGAATGGGAAATTCAAAGTCTGCTCTCTCACATCACATCCAACGGTATTTCTATCATAGCCGACCCGCTGACGGATATTCCATTTACGGATGAAAGTGATCGCAAGTTCTATGAAGTTGCTAAATTCTGTCATGCGCCACTTATCACAGGCAACACAAAACACTATCCAACGGAAAACTGCATCATTACTGTTGCAGACTTTTACAATATGTACTATAGTTAAATCGCTGGTAATTTATAAAATCAATCAAAAGGAGACACCATAATGCAAATCACAAACGACATCAAATACATAGGCGTAAACGACCACGACATTGACCTTTTCGAAGGACAGTATGTTGTAGAAAACGGCATGGCTTACAATTCCTACGTGATCATGGACAAAAAAATCGCCGTGATGGACACGGTGGACACGAATTTTGAAGAAGAATGGCTGGGGAATCTGAAAACCGTATTAGACGGACGCACCCCCGACTACCTGATCGTCCAGCACATGGAGCCCGATCACTCCGCCAGCATTGACGCTTTTGTCAAGGCGTATCCGGAGACGGTGATCGTCGCCTCCGCGCCCGCCTTTACCATCATGAAACAGTTTTTCGGCACTAACTATGCGGACAAGCAGCAGATCATCAAGGAAGGCGACACGATTTCTCTTGGCTCGCATACCCTGCAGTTTATCGCAGCGCCGATGGTACATTGGCCCGAGGTCATGGTCACCTATGACACCAAAGACAAGGTGCTTTTCTCCGCCGACGGTTTCGGCAAGTTCGGTGCCCTCGACGCCGACGAAGACTGGGCCTGCGAAGCACGCCGCTACTACTTTGGTATCGTAGGCAAATACGGTATGCAGGTACAGAATCTCCTGAAAAAAGCGGCAGCGCTCGACATTCAGATCATCTGCCCGCTGCACGGTCCCGTCCTAAAGGAGAATTTGGAATATTATGTAAACTTATATCAGACCTGGTCCTCCTACGGTGTGGAATCTGAGGGCATTATGATCGCCTACACTTCCGTCTACGGAAATACCAAGAAAGCTGCCGAGCTGTTGGCAGAAAAGCTGACCGAAAAGGGCTGCCCTAAGGTAGTTGTCGCGGACCTTGCCAGGGAGGATATGGCGGAATGTGTGGAGGACGCTTTCCGCTACGGCAAGCTGGTTCTCGCCACCACCACCTACAATACAGAAATGTTCCCCTTCATGCGGGAGTTTATCGACGAGCTGATCTCCCACAACTACCAGAAGCGCACCATCGCTCTAATCGAGAACGGCTCCTGGGCGCCCATGGCGGCAAAGGCGATGCGCGCCAGATTAGAAAGCTGTAAAGAGATTGCCTATACGGAAAATTCGGTGCAGATCCGCTCCGCTTTGACGGAGGAAAATGTGGCGCAAATCGAGGCATTGGCGGAGGAACTGATGGGGAAATAATAGCAATCATTTTCAAGAATTAGAAATGCTATAAATATTGTTTGACATATTTTTCAACTATCTATATAATAATACTACAAGGCAGGCAGCGACGTATGTCTGTCAAAACGTTGAAGTAAGGGAGTGCGCCGGAAAGCATTGCCTTATGGAGTTTGCGAGAGGGGTTGTGCAATGAAACCTCAAACCGGCTCAGACCACCAGGTCGAAAGAAAATGCTCATGAAAGCCCTGCCTCATGGCAGGGCTTTTCTCTAAATCCGTATCATCTACCAGCAGTCGTCACATTCTGACTTTCTAAGAGGGCACATCTATCATGGACTTACTGACACAATGCTCTGTCAATTATCAAACACTATTAAACTGAGAATACCGTTTTACCCTTGGTCGAAAAGGGAAATTGATTGAACTTATTCTCCGTTTCTCCGAATCTGACTTCCATCATCTGGCAGGCTTACACAAATTAAAAGACCTCCATATTGCCAGAGCAAATCGAAGCACCGTCTTTAGACAAATTCTCTGCGGCAAAATTACATACCAAACAATTTCAAAAAGTCAGTTTTTCCCTGAAATACAGGATCGGATTAATACGCTCCCTCATCTCGCAACATTACTGGATAGTGACCACCTTATCTTTCGCTACCATAGGAACGCCTTCCCCCATTCCTCTATCGAAAGTGAATTTCTATTAAAAATGGGGGATGGCACAACTCTCGATATTACCTTTTTATTTCTGGATCGTTCAAAACAGGACGTTTATTTCTGTCGCAGTTTCTTTCCAATGGGTAAAACGGATTATAGCAAAGGACAAATGCGATACACTTTGCTGAATAAGGAAAAGCATCATCTGATCCCCGCCACCGCTTCCTCATCCACGACAAACTCCACCAATCCCATATAACCGGGAGCGACCTCGTACTCGTCGAAACAGATCACGATCTGTCCATCCTCATTCAGATAGAAATTCTGGTCCTCTTTGATCGCATCAAACTGCTCTACGATTTCATCCTCTGAATCGATCCAGTATATTTTCGATTCGTCCGCCTGCATCTCCTTTCGCATCTGCTCCTTGATATTTTCGCTGATGGGAGTGATATAGTCCGCGCCCTCTTGAAAAAGGTTCTTCAGGGAAGCGATCTCTCCCGTCGTCTTATCAATGTGGTAATAGTATTGATATTGGTAACCGCTTGCGGCTGTCTCCGTCACATTGATCCGCAGCGTAAACCATGTGTCCGTATCCGTTATCACCTCATGTGTCGTATCAATACTGCCATGGCCCCCCTCCAGTTCTTTCTGTTCCTCAAATCTGGCAATCAGGCGGTCGGTCATCTCCTCGATACTTTCGTTGATGGTCTGAATCGAGTTTTCCGTTTCGGCACCTTCCATTCCTGCATTTTCCGCTCTGTTACCCTGCTCCAGCTTCACTTCCTGTATATCTGCAGAGTAATTTTCATTTTCAAACTGATAATTGCGAATGGTCACCACCTTGATGACTTTTCCCAGAATTGGGATCTGCTCCATGGCATACGCTGCATTGGCGGATACATTCGGTACTACTACTAACACAAGCGCCGCCGCTGCCGCCGCCCAGCCCACAGTCCTGCCAATATTACGCCTTTTCTTCTTTCCGCTTTCGGAAAGGATCCCTTCTCTTTTCATAAAATCCACCAGCCTTTCCTTTTCTGCTCCGGTCAACTGCTCCTTTTCCTGCAAAAGATCCTTTGAATCGATATCGTTACACATTTCATAGATTCTGGACATGTCCTACACCTCACTTTCCGCGACAGCCCGCCGCAGTTGCTTCCTGCCTCTGCTGATGCGCCCGTAAATCACTGTTTTACTCATATTCATCCGCTGTGCCACCTCGTCCATGGTCAGCTCCTCCAAATAGACCAGGCGAAAGATCTCGGCGTCTTCTTCCTTTAGAAAAGAAAGGATCCGCATGGCTTCCTCCTCGTACTCGCGCCTGAAAAATTCCCGCTGCGCCGCTTCGTCCTCCCAATCAGGCATCCGCTCCATCGGGTCTTCCCTCGACGCATTGATATATTTGCGCACATAGGTCAATGCCTTGAAGCGGCATACCCCTGCCAGCCAATTCTGAAATGTCGACCGTTTCTCATCGAAGCTGTCAATATGCTCCCACGCGGCTAAAAGCGTATCATTCATGCAGTCGTCCCACAGATGCGGCAGCGTGCCCATCTGTCGTTTGACCACCGTTTTCATGACCCAGCCGTAATGGTCTATGACATAATACAAAGCCTGCTCATTTCTCTTTTTTAATTGTCTGACAACATTGTTTTCATTGATTTCCACTGTGATCACCACCTTATCTGCTTTCTTACCTATCATTCGCAGCCAAAATGAGTTTTTAGACATAAAACAAAAATTTTTTCATCCGGGTACACGGGCGTGCGTATAAACAGACTCAAGATGCTTCGCATCTTTCGTTCGCAGTCTCCGTTTCACTCCGGTCCGCGCATAAGCAGACTCGAAATGCTTCGCATTTCTCGTTCGCGTTGCTCACCGTAAGTCCCCCGAACCATCTGCTCATGCAAGCATGGCATCTGTTTCGTGCGCCTTCCGGCTCTGCTTATCGCGCAAAAAATACCCACTGACCGCCTCAACAGCCAATGGGCATTTCACTTTGCTTTTACGGTTACGCCTCCACCCCAAGCTTTCGCAGTTCCTCGATGGCCTGCGTCTGATTTTGAAAATGAATGGTATGGATCCCGAACTTCTTTGCCCCTTCCAGATTCTTAGGCGTATCATCCAGAAACACACACTCCTGCGGCGTCAACTCATAGCGGTCGATCAAAAGCTGATAGATCTCAGGCATGGGCTTGATGACCTTCTCCTGATAAGACAGGATGCCGCCGTCCATATGGGGGATAAAATCAAGGGCCTCCACGCATTCCCGATGCGCCCGCTCAGAAAAATTCGACAAATACAAACAACGATAGCCCTTATCCTGCAAGGCATGGATCCAGGGAATCGCATAATCGTTGCGGATCACCATGGTGCTCACATCCGCAAACACTTCTCGAAGCTGCGGCTCGATCTCCGGGTCATTATCGACAAAGCCCTGAAAAAGTTCTTCGTAAGTCATGACGCCCTTGTCGTACTCGTTCCACAGAGGGTCCCTGACGGTAGCGTCGGCCAGACGTTCTATCATCGCCTTGTCAAAACCGAACCGCTCATAGTGCTCTCTCCACGTAAAATCCGCCAACACATTCCCGATATCAAATATGATGGTTGTAATCATTTCCTACTGTTCCTTCCCTATCATTAGTTTACATAACTCATATATTAACAATCTTCCAGTCCTAATTTTTGCGCAATTCCCCAATGCGCACCATAGGTTTACATAACATCATGCTGCATCAGCTCCTCGCCAGTCCGTCCACATGCAGCACCTCGCCACTGATATAAGAAGCCTTATCGGACGCCAGGAACACAAACGCATTGGCGATATCCTCAGGCTGTCCCATCCTTCTTAACGGGATCTGCGCGATCATCGGATCGATGACTTCTTTGGGCACCTGACGCATCATATCCGTGTAGGTGATTCCTGGCGCCACCGCATTGACGCGGATTCCTTTTGGCCCCAGCTCTCTTGCCAGGGACAGGGTAAAACCGTTTACTGCAAACTTAGAAGTCGGATAAGCGATTCCCGCCGGCTGTCCGTACTGACTCACCATGGAAGAAGTGTTTAAGATCACACCGCTTCCTGCCGCGATCATATGGTCACTGACCGCCTTAGAGCAGTTGAACACGCCCCTGACATTTAAGTCCATCACCTTGTCGAAGGTCTCATCCGTATACTTATCAAAAGGAGTGCTTTCCGACACGCCGGCGTTATTCACGAGAATGTCGATCTTTCCGTATTTGTTCACCACTTCATCAAAGGCCGCCTGCACCGCCGCGTAATCGGAAAGGTTCGGGAATATCCCCTCCACCTTTGCATTCGCATCTGCTTCCTTTAACTTCGCCACCGCCTGATCCGCAGTCTCCTGACGGCTTGCGCACAGCACCACCGTTGCACCCTCCTGCAAAAATGCCTCCACAGTCGCGTAGCCGATTCCTCTGCTACCGCCCGTCACGATCGCAACCTTATTCTCCAGCAGCATATGATTCCCTCCTTTTTCACTCTATGCCATCTCAACGATCAACCGGCCGACCGCCATTTATTCGTTAGTACTTCACCTGCAAGCGCTGTTTATTTGCAGATAAGGCAGCGAAACACCCCGCTGCCTTTCCTCTATCCGTATTGTAACCGTATTCTCCATATTCTGCCCTATTTGCTTAACGGGCTTTCTCTATAAATAATATCCTCTCTGCCGGGACCGTTTGACACCATAGTAATAGGATACCCAATCTGCTCCTCGATAAACTCCACATACTTGCGGCAGTTTTCCGGAAGATCTTCATACTTTTTGATCCCGCGGATCTCACACTTCCAGCCGGGCAATTTCCTCAACACGGGTTTTGCCTTTTCCAGCTTACAAGTCACGGGGAAATCCGTCGTCACCTGACCGTCCACCTCATAGCCCACGCACACGGGAATCTCATCCAGATATCCCAGCACATCGAGCACCGTAAAGGCCACATCCGTGGTTCCCTGCAAACGGCAGCCGTACTTGGAAGCCACACAGTCAAACCAGCCCATTCTTCTGGGACGGCCTGTGGTCGCGCCGAACTCGCCGCCATCGCCGCCGCGTCTGCGAAGCTCATCTGCCTCGTCCCCAAAGATCTCCGACACGAAAGCGCCCGCGCCCACTGCAGAGGAATATGCCTTGCAGACAGTAATGATCTGCTTGATCTCATAGGGCGGAACACCCGCACCGATCGCGCCGTAAGCCGCCAGTGTAGAGGAGGAGGTCACCATCGGGTAAATGCCGTGATCAGGGTCCTTGAGTGTTCCCAACTGCCCCTCTAAGAGCACGGTCTTGCCCTCTTTCAGCGCCTGATCCAGATAAGAGGACACGTCGCACACATAGGGCGCGATCATCTCCCGATACTGCTGCATGGTGGCAAACAGCTCCTTGGGATCGACGGCAGGCTTATGATAAAGATGCTCCAAAAGCACATTTTTCGTCTCGCATACCCGCTCCAGCTTTTCTTTGAGGATATCCTCGTCAAAAAGCTCGCTCACCTGAAAACCGATCTTTGCATATTTATCCGAATAAAAAGGCGCGATCCCCGACTTTGTGGAGCCGAAGGACTTGCCGCCCAATCTTTCTTCCTCATACTGATCGAACAGAATATGATAAGGCATCACAATCTGGCAGCGGTCAGACACCAGGATCTTAGGCATCGGCACATTCCTGTCCGTCAGAGACTTGATCTCCTCCACCAAAATCGGGATATTGAGTGCTACACCGTTACCGATGATGCTGGTGGTATGTCCGTAAAACACGCCTGACGGCAGGGTATGTAATGCAAACTTGCCGTAATTATTGACAATGGTGTGCCCCGCATTCGCGCCACCCTGAAAACGCACCACGATATCCGCTTTTTCCGCCAGCGTATCCGTGATCTTACCTTTTCCTTCGTCGCCCCAATTAGCGCCCACTACAGCCTTTACCATAATGCACTCCTCCTTCATTCAATATAAGCAGATCGAAATGCTTCGTAAGCCTTCCTTCTCTGCTTATTCGCGCATAGAAAGAGCCGGTTGTAAAAAACCGACTCCTGTTTCTTACTTTCTAATTATAAAGCAATACGCACTCTAAATCAATGCTTTCCTTCATTTTGGCAAAACTATTCACCCATCTTCGCGCCATGCGCCTTTTTCCATGCCTTGATCTCGGCAAGGCGCTTCTTCAGCGCTTCCTCCTCGCCCATGCCCGCGGGCCGGTAATACTCCCGCCCTAACAGCGCATCGGGAAGACACTGCATATTCGTCAGCTTCTCCTCCGTGTCGTGAGCGTATTGATAGCCTTTCCCGTAATCCATCTCCCGCATCAGTCCGGTGACGCCGTTTCGAATCACCAGAGGCACGGGTTCCGCCAGGTCCTTCATCGCATCTTCCTTGGCCTCATTGTAGGAGACTTCCATAGCGTTCGATTTGGGCGCCAGCGCTACATAGACCACCGCCTGGGTCAGATGCACATTACACTCCGGCATCCCCAGAAAATGACAGGCCTGATAAGCCGCCACCGCGATCTGCAAAGCACGGGGATCCGCCAATCCCACATCCTCACTGGCAAAACGCACCACGCGCCTGGCCACATAGAGCGGGTCTTCCCCCGCTTCCAGCATCCGCGCCAGCCAGTAAACAGCGGCGTCAGGATCTGAATTGCGCATGGATTTATGTAAGGCGGAGATGAGATTATAATGCTCCTCGCCCTTTTTGTCATAGAGAAGCGATTTTCTGGCGGTACACTGTTCCAGGGTCTCCTTCGTCACAGTGACCGCACCCTCCGCGTCCATTTCGCCGTTTAAGACCACCATTTCCAGCGTGGAAAGAGCGTTTCGGGCATCGCCGTTGGCAAAAACAGCCAGCATCTCGAGAAGCGCGTCGTCCATGATGACCTTCTGTCCGCCAAAACCTTTCGGCGACTGTAAGGCACGAGCCAAAAGCTCCTTGATCTCCTCTGCGGAAAGCGCCTGCAATACAAACACTTTGCAGCGGGATAAGAGAGCGCTGTTGATTTCAAAAGAAGGATTCTCCGTGGTCGCACCGATCAAAATGATACTGCCCTTCTCCACAAAAGGCAGAAAAGCGTCCTGCTGCGCCTTGTTAAAGCGATGGATCTCGTCCACAAAGAGAATCGTCTTAATGCCGTACTGCCGATTCTTCTCCGCCTGCTCCATGACGGTACGAATCTCCTTGATGCCGCTGGTGACGGCGGAAAAATCAATAAAGGACGATTTTGTCTTATTGGCAATGATTCTGGCAAGGGTCGTCTTTCCCACACCCGGCGGTCCCCAAAAAATCATGGAAGAAACCTGATCCTGCTCGATCAGGCGCCTGAGTATCTTGCCTTTACCAAGCAGATGACTCTGTCCCACATACTCCTCCAGACTTTCCGGCCTGAGTTTTGCCGCCAAAGGCTGCGGCATTTCCCTGTCAAATAACGATATCTGATCCACGTTTTCTATCTCTTATTCCACTTATTGTTGCTGTTATTATTGTCTTTGGAGTTCTCCTCCGGGTTTTCCTCTTCCATATTTTCAAACTTCGTTGTAACAGGCGTTTCCGGATGCGTCGTAAGACTTTCTGCGTTCATGATACACTGCCCCTGGAATACCGCGTTCTCATCCACGATCAGGCTCTTGGTACGGATATCGCCGATCACCTTACCGGTAGACGCCACCTCGGTCCTGCCGCCGGATGTCAGATCGCCTTCCACCGAGCCGCCGATGATAATGCTGCTGCCCTTCACATTTCCCTTTACTGCGCCGCCTGCACTGATGATCAATGCCCCTTCTGTCACAACGTCTCCCGTGACCTTGCCCTCCACGCGAACGGCTTCCTTGGCGCGGATATTGCCCTCCACCACCATATCAGAGCCAATAACGCTGCTGATCTTTGCATTGATCTGTTCTGTCGTTCTCTTTCCCAACATAATTTCCTCCCTATCCTTTGATCTCAATTAACTCTAACGGATCCACATAGCCCTCATCCTTGCGAATGCTGTAACCGGTCTCCGTATTATCCTCTCCTACTAAAAACAGAGCCACCCCTTTTAACACCTGGCTGCCCTCCTCCACAATAGGACTGCCCAGATTTCGATAGGTGGTGATGTAGCCGTTTCCATGATCGATGATCACATAGCTGACTTCTCCCTCGGCCTCCCTGACTTCTTTGATCATACCGGGCGCCGTGGCTACCACCTTGGTTCCTTCCGTAGACACGAAGATTCGTTCCTTCCACTCGTCCTTCGCTTCCACCTTCAGCACATCTTCATCTTCTTCCTGTGCTTCTTCTCCCTCCGTATCGGCTGCGGCATCTTCTTCGAGAATCTGTGCCGCGCCACTCATGGGAAATCCTCTCGGTATGTAGTTTTCCTCGTGGGCTGCCACCAGCTCGTGTTCCTGCGCTTCCTTTTTTTCTAAGGTCTGCTCCAAAGAGGCGGCCCTGTCTCCCAGCGTTTTATTCTCCGCTGCAAGCTTTTCATTCTCCTCCATGAGCTGCACGATCTGTTCCACCTGCTTGGCACTCCGCTCCACATAGCCCCCCATGGTGATCGTGCTGTACACTGCATAGCAGATAACAGCCACAAACAGCACAAAGGAAACTACCGCCAGGGCACCCGTCCTAATGTGCATCCTCCGATGGCTCGCCGCCGGAGAATCCGAGGTCAATATTATCGTATAAGTGATCTTTCTCTTGCGCAAATCCGTTGCCATAAACAAAGTCACCTCCACTCATATCTTCCATTCTAACATATTTTTATCAATAAAGATATAGCAAAAATAAAAGCCGGCGCTTAGGAAAGCGCCTGCTCGAACATCTTAAGAAGCTGTTCCCGATGAAAGGGTTTATCCACAAATCCCTTCGCACCGATGGCCTTTGCTCTCTCAAACGTGTCATCATATGCAAGCGAAGAAACGATGACGATCCTTGCCTCCGGATGCGCTTTCAATATGAGCTCAGTCGCATCCAAACCGTCCATACCCTGCATGATGATATCCATCGTCACCAAATCAGGCTTGACCTCATCATACTGCGCGACCGCATCTTCACCACTCCTGCAATATGCCACGATCTCGTAGTCCGTACCCTCCAGAACATCGCCCAACTGTACTCTGACCAGACGGGAATCATCTACCACCATAATTCTCTTACTCATTTCCTGCCGCTCCCTTCTCCCAAACTTCATTCAGATACTTTCCCGTTCTCATTCTGACAAGGCACATGATGAATCAGCTGTGCGCCACCAAAATCTTCATTGGAATACGTGAGCACAAACTGGATCTTTCGTCCCTCCGGCTCATAACGTCCCCGATAAAACACAGGCGGATCAAAATGTGCCGGAATCTGCGTTGCCCGAAACATGGCACCTGCTATTCTGCCACATAATACATTAAAATATTCTTTACTGAACTCCTCCAGATCTTCGGGCGTGACAGATTCCTCACGAAAGGAATTACACGCCATGCGGTACAACAGGCCGGTGTCTGCACATAAGGTGAGACTGGTCTCAAATCCTTTGTCAAACGTGATCTGTACGGTGCAAAGATCCTCCCCCGGCGACTGCTCTCCCTGATGAAGGCGTACGCCTGCGGTGCGTTCCGTGACATCCTGCACTGCCTGATCTAAGATTCTTTCAAGCTCCTCTTTCGCCAATGCGCGATTCATACCGAAACTCCCCTCTCCTGATCAAGATTCCTCTTGATTTTGTTCCTCCTGTTCAAAAACACGATGAATCCTCTTGATCAATTCATCATTATAAAAAGGTTTTAAGATATAATCACGGATCCCTAATTTGGCACTTTCCAGAACACTGTCCTTTGTCTCCACACCTGTGAGCATGATGACCGGGATATCTTTTCGATCGTCCATATTACGGATGTCCCGCAGCGTCTCGATGCCATCCTTCTGGGCCATGCGGATATCCATCAGGATCAGATCGGGTTTCTCTTCCTTCAAATATTTCAGCGCCCGCGCCCCGGAATTGACTGTCACCACATCGTAGTCATTTCCAAGGGTGCTCTCGATTCGCGATAAGACAATCGCACTGTCATCCACCGCCAGAATACATTTTCTGGAATCCCCACCTTCTATCTGACTCATTTCGCATTTTCCTCCTTTTCCAATATCTCCAGAAGCTGACCAAGCAATTCCTCTGCAGCATCATCCTCGTATAGCTTTAGCTGTCCCCGAATCTGCAAAAGCTGTTCGGCTACATCTTCCGAAAGCTCATGAAGCAGCAGCTCCTCCACTCTCTGCGAACACTCGCGCGACTGAAAATGTTTCAGCCTCTCAAAAGCCTCCATCACCTGCTGTCGCAATTCCCCTGCCGACAGCGCCGGCAGCTTTTCCCTGCTGTCATTCTCCTGCCTGCGCTGCTGTAAAAACCGATTGATGTATTCCAAAAGGAGCTCATATTCCGCTAACAATGCCGGAAACTGCTCTCTAATCAGTTCCTGATCTCCCTGCGCGGCAGCATTTTCCTGTTCACGGGCCATATTCGATACCTTCATGGCTCCGATATTGGCAGATGCGCTTTTCAGTCCGTGTACCTCGATCTGATAACGCACGATATCTGTTCCAGCCAGCTCGCTCAAAAGCGGCGCCTTGCGTTTTCCATCCTCGCAGTACAGATCCAACAGATTGACAAAGTCCTCCTCATCCCCGGAGAAAAACTGCATCGCCGCTTCCATATCCAAGCCTTCAATCTGAAATGCTATTGGATCTAACGGTTTGGCTTCTTCCGGCGGTTCCTCTGAGTGCCTGTACTTCTCAGGTACCCAGCGCAGCAACAGCTGGTTTAATTCTCTCCTGTCAAGCGGTTTGGCGATAAAATCTTGGAATCCGGACTGCAGAAACTGCTCCCGCATCCCTTCCATGGCGTTGGCCGTCAGCGCAACAATGGTCGCCGCCGTACCGTTTTCCCCGCAGTCCCTGCGGATGATCTCCACTGCCTCGATACCGTCCATACCCGGCATCATATGATCCATAAAAATAATATCATAGCGGTTTTCGCGCACCAGCTCGATAGCCTCCGGCCCGCTCTCCGCCTCGGCCAGGTCAAACGCATAGCTTTTCAAAAAGCTTCTGGCCACCTTGCGGTTGATCACATTATCATCAACGATCAGCACCTTGATTCCCGGTGCGGTAAATAAGTCTGTCAGTTTTTGTTCCGTCTCTTGCAGTTCGGGCATTTCCGACACAGGTGTCATATCTACGATCTTCTGCGGAATCGTGATGGTGACAGTCGTCCCCTGTCCGTAGATACTTTCCACCGCAATGGTGCCTTCCATCATTTCCGCCAGATGCTTGACGATGGCAAGGCCAAGTCCCGTGCCTTCCGCGCTTCGGTTCCGCTTGGAATCCACCTGACGGAAATCCTCAAATATCTTTCCCAGATCCTCCTCTCGGATGCCGCAGCCGGTATCCTCCACCGTAATGATGAGCATTTCCTCATCCTCGGTCCTGCCGGGCTTTCCGGTGATATAGGCGCGCACATAACCCTTCTTGGTAAATTTCACGGCATTGCTTAAGATATTGATCAAAATCTGCTTGATCCTGCCGTCGTCGCCGTGATAGCGGCAGGGAATCGTCTCGTCGCACTCGTATTTCAGGACCAGTCCCCGCTGGGATGCCGCCATATCCATCATACCGATGACCTCATCCGCTACGATCTTTATGTAATAATTGACGTATACCAATTCCATCTTGCCCGCTTCAACCTTAGACAGGTCCAAAATGTCATTGATAATGGCCAACAGGTTTTTCGCCGCGGACTGCACATCCTTTGCGTGCGCATGGATCTCCGTATTCTCGGACTCCTCCATGATAATGTCGTTAAGTCCGATGATGGCATTCATCGGCGTACGGATCTCGTGGGACATATTGGCAAGGAACTCGCTCTTGGCGATGCTGGCCTTCTCCGCCTGCTGCCGCACACGCTTGATCTCGTCGATATATGCCTTCATATCCGTCATGTCCAGGATCAGGATAACGCTGCCCTGGATCTTTCCTGCCTCGTCTATGATATGTTTGCTGTGACTCTCATAATGCTGACCGTTGATCGAAAAACTGTAGGGAATGTCCTCGTTTAAGATCTCCTCCCGAAAGTCCTCCACCACCCGGATGTTTTCTCCCAGCTTATGTATCGGCAGACTTGTAAAAATATCTGCCGCCGCCCTGTTGTAACTGACCAGACGATCCTGATCGTCGAGCGCGATCACACCGTCGCCCAGACTCTCCAGAACCTTTTCCGCCGCCAGATGACGGAAATCATAGTTACGCCGTCCCCAAATCACGATCACGACCATGGAGACGGAAACCGCAAGCGTAAGCGGCGTGGGATCGAAATATTTTATCAGTTTGAAAACATAAGCAATCAACACAATAGCCGGCAAAGTAGACATTCCGAAAATCAGCCAGTACTGACGGTTCACTTGCCGGTCCGAACGCTCGCGAATGGCCTTCACAAGCGTATAAATGCAGAGCGCATAGGGGATCAGGATGCGGCTGAACAAAAAAACCACATACAGAGGGCCATAACTGATGCTGACATGATAAAATCCGGCCGCATCCGCCACCCACTGAACATCCCGATATACAAGACCGTACCAGTTAAAGAATACCGATGGCAGCGCCAGAAAGTTGACTGCACCGAGAATCCTGATCAGTGTTTTCGGAAGAGCCGTATAACAATAGATATAAATAAAACAGCAATAGCACAGCGGAACAAAAGTGTACCCAATGTTTTCCACTGTTACCGCCGTCATGGCAGACTCAAGGGAAGGCGCTGTCAGCTCCAGCAAATACCCCACATTCTGTACCAGTGCGCCGCACATGATGATAATTAAAAGCTTCTGTTCCTTGGCACCGTCCCCATTCAGCAGGAGAAGCAGCGCAAATATAGTCAGACCTATGACAAAACACTCTACTATAATGGCTAAGCTTACCATGCTACCCTCCATATCAGAGCGGGATATGAAATCTAAACATACATCATTACCATATTACAATTTTACTGCCATGTCAAGAAATTGCCTGCTCAGCCCTATGTGTCTGCCTTACTTCCCCTGCGTGCTTCTGCCGGATTCACATGCACCATGATATGTTTCACCCGGGGAAACTCTTTTTCTATGGCATCGTGCACCCGCTCCGCCGTCTCATGGGCACGTCGAAGCGTCTCCTCCCCGTCCGCACGAATTTCAATATCCACATAAATTTTATTGCCAAACACTCTGGTATGCAAAAGATCGACACCAAGCACCCCCTCCTGCGCCATAGCACAGTCCTTAAGCGCACTTTCCGTCTCCTCATCGCACGCCTTGTCTACCATCTTATCTATCGCATCCATAAAGATCTCATAGGCCGCCTTTTCGATAAAAAGGCAGATCCCCGCACTGGCCACGGGATCTAAAATCGGAAAGCCGAGTCTTGCACCGCCGATACCAATGAGCGCGCCAACGGAAGAAAGCGCGTCGGAGCGGTGATGCCAGGCATCCGCCATCAGCGCGCCGGAGTCGATGCGCTTGGCATTGATCCTTGTATACTGGTACATTGCCTCCTTCACCACGATGGAAATGACCGCCGCTATCAGGGCAAGCACCCCGGGCGCTGCCAGGGTGGAAACATCTCCCCCCATGATCTGAGAAATCGCCGTGTAGCCGATGCCAAGACCCGTAGCCGCAAGGATCGTGGCAAGCACGATCGCCGCCACACACTCCATACGCTCGTGTCCGTAAGGATGATCCTTGTCGGATTCCTTTCGCGAAATGCGGATACCGACCATGACCACGATGGTGCTGAATACGTCCGACGCCGAATGCACCGCATCGGAAATCATGGCCCCGGAATGCGCCAGCACACCGGCCAATAGCTTAAAGACTGTCAAAACGGCATTCGCAATGATGCTGACCGTGGAAACGCGCATCGCGACCCGTTCAAAATCATCTTCCTTTTTCATTTTGGTTCCTTACCTTCTCACACCGCTAGACTGTGATCTCTGCCGTCACGCCTAAGAGCTCCTTATTTTCCTCCAGGATCGGATTTACGATCTCTGTTATAAATTTCTCCACCTGCAAAGGCGCACGCCCCACATAGTTAGAGGGCTCCATGGTCTTTTGCAGGTCTTCCGGGCTCATGTTGAAGGCCGGGTCAGCCGCGATCAGTTCTAACAGGTTATTCTCTTTTCCCTCCCGCTTCACATTCGCGCCAGCGATCATCGAAAGTTCTCTGATCTTCTCATGCAATTCCTGTCTGTTGCCGCCCTGTTTGACGGCGTCCATCATGATATTCTCCGTCGCCATGAAAGGCAGTTCGCTCATAAGTCTCTTTGTTATCACTTTATCGTATACAACCAGGCCATCCACCACATTCAGGCACAGATCCAGAATCCCGTCCACCGCCAAAAACGCCTCGGGAATGGAGAGCCGCTTATTCGCCGAATCGTCCAGCGTCCGCTCAAACCACTGCACAGAGGAAGTGATCGCCGGATTTAAGGCATCCACCATCACAAACCGCGCAAGGGAGGCGATGCGCTCGCTGCGCATGGGATTTCTCTTGTAAGCCATGGCCGAAGAACCGATCTGGCTCTTCTCGAAAGGTTCCTCCACCTCTTTTAAGTGCTGGAGCAGGCGGATATCGTTGGACATCTTGTGAGCCGAAGCCGCAATGCCCGCTAAAATGTTGCACACGCGGGTGTCCACCTTGCGGGAATAGGTCTGTCCCGAAACAGGATAGCATTTTTCAAAGCCCATCTTGGCCGCGATCATGGGATCGATCCTGTCAATGGTCTCCTGGTCGCCGCTAAAAAGCTCCTGAAAAGATGCCTGTGTGCCCGTGGTGCCCTTGGACCCAAGAAGTTTCAGGCTCCCCAGCACATAGTCCAGATCTTCTAAGTCCAGACAAAACTCCTGCGCCCAGAGGGTCGCCCGTTTTCCAACCGTGGTAGGCTGGGCCGGCTGGAAATGGGTAAAGGCCAGTGTCGGCAGATCCTTGTATTCCTGCGCGAAGTTTGCCAGTTCCGCAATCACGTTCACCAGCTTTTTCTTCACCAGTTTCATTGCTTCGCGCATGACGATGATGTCCGTATTATCCCCCACATAGCAGGAGGTCGCGCCGAGATGGATGATGCCTGCCGCCTTGGGACACTGCTGTCCGTACGCATAGACATGGCTCATCACGTCGTGGCGCACTTCCTTTTCCCTGGCCTTGGCCACGTCGTAATTGATGTCTTCCGCATGGGTTTTTAACTCGTCGATCTGTTCCTGCGTAATCACGGGCTTGCCGTTCTGGGACAGCCCCAGCTCCATCTCCGTCTCCGCCAGCGCGATCCACAACCGCCGCCAGGTGCGAAACTTCATATCCGGGGAAAAAATATACTGCATCTCCTTACTTGCATACCGCTCCGACAAGGGGCTCACATATCTGTCTGTACTCATCTGCATTTTCCTTTCCGCCTGCTTTTCAGGCATTGAACTTCTGCTCGTATTCCTCGACCGTCTGCATGATTTCCTTTGCATACTTCGGATACCGCTCTACCAGCGCCTTGATATCTCTCTGTGAAGTGCCCGCCACCACTTCCCTGTTATAATCCATGCGCCTGCGCAAAGACTGCCTGCGGATGATAAGGTTGTGTCTGATCTCGACCATCTCCTTCGGATCGAGAATGGCCTCCGTCTGATGCAGCCAGATCGCGGGATCCTGCACCTGATAGCATTTGAGGATCTGCAAAAGCTCCTGCTCGCTGTAGTCAAGGTCAAGCTCGGCTTTTCTGAATTTCTCCCGTTCCTCCTTTTCGACGCGGTAGTTCTCCCACAACTGCGTCAATTCCTTTGCTTCCGACACACCGTACTTCATATAAAGATATTCCAAGAGATTTGTATTGTTGACATAGCGGATCTTCACTTTGTTCTGTAAAAGGATGATTCGATTGATTCCCGTCTCCACGCGCCTTAGTTCCCGCTTGGCATCCATATGCTTGATATAGATCAGGGTGAGCATCACTGCCGCCGCGCCCGCCGTAAGCAGATACCCCATCTTCGTATCCATTTCCAGAAAGTACTGTAAAAACAAAAGCAGGAGCACGCACAATCCCAGCGCCGTCACACAGATCACCGCCATGCCTCTGGTGTCCGAAATGAGGCGCATGACCTCGCTCTTGCGGTAAAGATAGGCATGCCGCTCACCATCCAGACGGCTTAAGTCCTTGCGAATCAGTTCGTGGTAATTTTCCGCCTCCGTCAGTTTGGCAATCCCCTCCTCCACTTCGTCCTCCATGCGCTCGATCATGCGAAACTTTTCATCCGTGATCCTTCGGGGACGTCCCATGAAGTCGGTCTTTCTGTCCTGCAACAGGGAAACCCGTCTCGCACAGTCTTTCAGCTGCTCACCCTCCTCGGGCGGAAGCGCCTCGATCTCCTCCATGTCTTTTAAGTAGGAAGTGACCATATTGTACTCGAAGTTCAGGTTTTCCAGCTCTTTGGTCGCCTCTGCCATCTTTTCCAGGCAGTTTTTGACATAGTCGTTTCTCTGCTCCCTGTTGCTAAAATCGATCTCGCGGGGGGCTTCCTCCTCGTCCCATTCTTCTTCGTACTCGTCGTAATTCCTGCGGAACCTGTCCAATAATCGTTTTAGTAAGCCCATATCTTTTCTTCCTTCCTATGGTCTATGGTGCGTTTTTATCTCATACTCCGGCGGTACTTCTCCCGAAGCCCTGCCGTCAGCTCTCCGATTTCTTCATAGTAAGGCGTGCTGCTGCCAAGCGCTGCTGCCCCCTCCTCCTTCATCACCTGATAGGTGACTAACATCCTGTTTTCATCCGAGCCCTCAAACGATCCCTCCGCCCGTTTCACCATCCGTTCCACTTCCAAAGACATCTCATGGTACTCCGGATGTTCCGCGATAAAGTCTATATATGCCTTTTCCTGCTTTCCCATACGCAGCGCCGCCAGATACATCACAAGCCCTTCCCGCTTACCGTCGGTCTCGTAAGACTTCATAAACCAGTCCGCCGCCTGCTCATACAAAAACATCCCCGCATACGCTGCCCCCATATTGTGATAGATCCGTCCAAGCAGAAGCTTCTCGGTTTCAGGAATCGTAAGCGCCAGACTTTGGTACTGCTGCAATGCCGCCAGATACCGCTTTTCTCCGAACAGATAGTCAGCCCTCGCTCCCAGCCGCTCGTAGGGGTTCAAGCCTTCGTTGCCCCGTACGATCTCCTCCGTGCGCCTGACCGTCTCCGCCGGGTAGATGTTCACATAGGAAAGGATCGCTCCCGCAAAGGCAGCCGCCGATCCCTTGCGATTCAAAAGCGCCTCCAGCATATGCGCCAGCTCGCTTAAGCCGCACTGTGCCTCCAGCCACCGCAACAGATCCCGCTTCATGATCTCCGCATCCAAAAGCGCCGCCTTATCCACCAGCAGGAAGCAGAGTTCTTCTACGGAATATAGGTTTACATAAAATCTTTCCACATAATAGGGATGCGCGGCCCGCCTGCCCGTCCCCAGGATCACCTTGCTGCTCATGATTACTCCATTTCTGCGCTCTTTTCCTCACCGTGATCAAATCGAAAACGATTCCTCCCATTTGCGCCCGTCCGCCTTGAAAAACTCCCCCAGTCCCAGATCTGTGACCACCACCTGCACCAAATCTGCGGAGGCCATGGAAACCTCCAGCACATATCTGGTAAAGGGCGCGCCCGTGTTTTTTGCCCCTGTGAGGGTGATTTCCTTTGTCTGCGGATTTTTCCCCGTAAGAGGCGTAATCACAAAAGAGATCGTCCTGTCATCCTCTCTCAGTAAAATCTCACAGCTCTTGTGAAGCTCATACCAGTTTTCGCCTGCATCCAAAAGCGCGTAATAAGATTCCTTTCCCCTGCGCAGAAGGCGCATACCGATGTTCGCTTTGAGCTTATCCTCCCCTAAGAAGATATGCTCCTTCCCCGCATCGCTTGGATCCCATTTCTCAATCAGGCTATAGACCGCTCCCTGACTGAACAGATTGTTGCCTTGAAACACTCTCCTGTTTTTACACAAAAACCGCAAGGAATCCTTATGCCATTCTTCCCTGAAACCGTCTCCCAAAAGATAAGCTGAAGAAACGATGCGCCCTTCGCATAAGTCCTGTAAAATCTCCAAAAACCGCTCGTCCGCCAGCCGAAACGCATCCTCCCTGATTGTTTCCGCCCCATCTTTGCCAGGAATCGGCAGCGTCTCAAAGAGCTGTTCCTCGATCAATGTGACGATGGGTGTTGTCCGTTTATTACAGGTCATGCGGTAGGTCCGCAGTCTGCTCCCGTCGTGCTCGCAAACAAGCGTATGGTATGCCCACAGTTCCGAGGGCTGATACAGCATATAGGCATAAAGGCTCTCCGTATGGCTCTGGAAAAAGATGCGTTCCGTCTCGAGATTCAAATTCGCTGCCACCTGTAACAGGATTTCCACCATGCAGTCATCCATACGCGTGACCGTCATCATAAAGGCATCGATCTCCTCTACAGGGGCAATGATGCTAAGCAGCCCCAAACTCCTTTTGACAAACAGGGTCAGAAGCGCTGTCGGATCAAAGCTCTCCCCGTCAAGGGCCAGTTCCTTTCCCTCCCTTGCCAGGGCTAGCAGTCCCTCCACCGGAAGCAGGTCTTCCTCCCCTGCATGTTCCGCAGCTTCCTTGCCGTAGAGCCACTGTTTCGTTCCTTTTCGTTTACATAACATTGCCGGGATATTGTACTGCTTTGTCCCAGCCACGGGAGCAAGCGTCTCCACTTCACTTTTCTCAAAGAAGCAGTAGCTGATCTGGGCATACCGCTCCCCCAGATCGTAGCCCACAAATACGCTTCCCTTATGCGGTTTATCGTCCTCTTTGCGCTCCAAAAACATAAACCGTTATCCTCATGTCATCTTAATGTAAATATCTGCTCCGTCATGTGCTCCTGTCTGAAATAGGTAAAGAGCAGGTCTTCCACCGTATTGTAATCCTGCAGAGTCTCGCCGATCATGATATCATTCAGGATGCTGAACCGCCCGGCAAGCCCGTCCTCCCCGGCCTCACTCTTGGAAACGACACTGCTCTGGGTCACCTGCTCTCCCGTCTCAGACTCCTCCGTAATGTAATATTGCAGCTTCTCTCCGAAAAAGAGAATGAAATCCTTAACATAGATGCCGCCAAACATATCCCGCATCTCCTCGTGCGTATACTCCTGCCCGTCGTTTTTGCCGCTCTGCAGCAGGTAATGGATGGTCACAAGACTGCCCGGCCTCGTCCGATACTCAACCATGGTCTTATCCAGATACGCTGACAGCTGTACCGCACTGCCAAAATAACCGCGATAAAAGGGCATCACGATCCCCCTCGCAAGCAGCGTCTCCAAAAAATCGCCGCAGACCTTCTCGATCTGTGCCGTCCGCTCCTTGTCCGCGTAAAAACGCAGATAAGCAAGCTTACAGACGGGATGGAATGACACATCTTCGCGATAGAGCTGCTGTACGCTCTCAAACACATAAACGTCCGTGATCTCCTCATGTACCAGAAAATCATAACAGCAGGCTGACAAAAAAGCCGCCCGCACCCTGTCGCTGCCGCCGTTTAGGCTGTAGGATCTGAGAATCTCCAGCTTTTCCCCCACATGGGCGCCCGTATATAGCATCTGCAAAAGCATTCGTTCACTCAGCTTATAGGTGTCCACGCCAAAAGACTCTGCCACCTGCCAGATATCCCGCAGTTCCTTGATCGTGCCAAAGAACCACTGTATCAGGTATTCCAGACTGTTATCGTCATATTTGCCCTTTTTCATCACGTAAAAGAGCATCCCGGTCAGCAGCGGATCCGCCTCGACCTCTTGTGACTTGAACAGATGGAGCAGCCTGCTGCCGAGCTTTAGGAGCGTCTTCGCATCCGCATCATATGGTCCAAAGCGCTCGATCCAGGTATAAGCCTCCTCATACATACCGCGGTTCACCAGACAGCGGATGACTTCGCCGCGGTCTTCCCGCTTTACATCTCCCGGTCGCAGGGAGAGCAAATACTCGTCCAGCTCCCGCATCCTGTCCTTCTCATAATAAAAGTCCACCAGCATACGACGGATCTTTTTCCGCTCCTCCTCCTCGATCCGCTCCGAACGTGAGAGCAGCACAAAGAGGTCCGCATTCTCCTCCTGCACGGCAAAAGTATGCGGGCGCTCATAACAGGCATAGACCGCATAGCCCAAATGGTTCCTCACAAAAGGCGAAATCAGCTGCGCCAGCTTCCCGGGGCGCATCAGCGCTTCCGCCTCGCAGGTGAGACTCTGCGTAAAGCAGTTCCCCTGCCCGTCCCCCAAAAGGATCTTGCAGCCGTTCTCATAAACCGGCACATAAGCTTTTCCATCCGTGAGCGGGTAACGCCTGATATCCGCCCGACAGGGATAGGCAAGCAACACTTCCTTTACCCGCTCGCTCTGCGTCCTCACTTCCCGCATAAAAAGCAGGGAGACCAGGGCTCTTGCACACTCCTCGTCGATCATGGGCAGCTCCACAAACTGCGTGTAAAGGTAGGCAAGATCGCGGTTGATCCTGCCGCGCCTAATCTGTTCGATGACAAAACGTTCCATCGCCGCCGGATAGCTCGCGTAAATTTCCCCCAACGCTTCCCGACGCCTGTGCACGTAGGCATATAGGCGGGCGGTCGCCTCCCAGGGCAGATCGCTCCTGTAGGCAAAATACATGAGCACCATCTGCGGCAGGTCGCCGTCGTAATCCGCCGGAAGCGACATCATATAGGATTCATACAGTCGGGTGATCCTGAGATTCTCCTCCACCCCCGCCTGATACCAGGAAAAATAGTCCGCACCGAAGCGGTTTCCTTTGATAAACTGCGTGCAGATCTCGTGCAGCACCTCCCTGTGGGCAAGCTGTTCATAGCAGCCCTTCAAAATGCGCACCAGCCGTTCGGAATACCCCCGCTTCTGCCCGGCAAGATACACCACCTGAAGCAGGACGTCTTCCTGCATCAGCTTATATTTGACCGCGTAAGTCAATATTTCTTCCTCAAACAGATCCAGCTTCCGCAGCATGGCAGGGTTCATACAGACAACATTCCATGCCTCCATATAAAGCATCGGCGAGGTACACCGCCTTGCAAACAACTCCTCCAAAAACATCCATCTGCGGGAAGGACTCTCCGTATATTCCTCCGACAAATACAAAAGCAGCCAGGCAATCCGCCAGTCTCCCTTCCTGCGCTCGTAAATATGCCGTACCTTCTCCGCCGTCTCATCCACATAGGCATCATCGTCATTGACTAATGTAGTCAAATACAGATAATAGCACCATAGTGCCGGACTTTTTTCCCGCTCCGCTTCCGCGGCACCTCTCAGCTTCTCGATCTGCCACTTCGCTTCATTGTCCCGCTCTCCCGAGAGAAGCATCTGACTTTGAAACAGCTTTACGGCAATATCCCTGTCGTCGAGCTGTTCCATCCTGTCAAGCAGCTTTTTGGTCTCGGCAAGCCAGGTCGTCTTTCCGATCTTTTTCAGGCGGTGCGCCTGATAATAGGTCATCAACTGCACGGTGAGCTGCTTCTTTTCCCGTCTGATCGCCGTGTGCCGCCTGTCCGGCATATGCCGCACCACGGTGACGGGCACCCTCGTCGTCTCGCTCTCCCTGATCAGCAGGATCGCGCCAAAATTGCATCCGTCATGCAGCTTCTCCGTTTTGATATGATAATACAGACGGTAGACGTTCCCCAAAAAGGAAACGTCGTCTGCCGTCTCCTCCTCCGGCTTCAAAAAATCGCCCTCCGTCCGGATCTGCAGATTCGTATACCCCCATCCGTTCCGATGGATCACAAGGGCGTAACGCATATCTTCCAAAGGATCCTCAATACGGATCTCACTCTCCTCCGGGACGTATTCCATCAGCTTTTTCTTGTTGATTTCTAAGAGAAACTCCTCCACGTTATGAACATTTCCGGGCGTCGAAGCAAGCCCCTTATAGGCAGCTAAATACTGCCTGTCATGCCCGGAGAAGACCTGTCGAAAAACCGGGCTGTAAAAAAGCTTTACCGCCTCCTCAAAATTGCTCCTGGCAAGATTTGTAAAATGAAAAAGATTGCGGATCTCCCCGAGGCTCGAATCGATCTCCCCCAACTCGACCTTTACCTGAAAAGGCAGATAATACTCCCCCCTGTTGGAGATGATATGAAAGAAGCCGGAGACCTCCTCCCCCGCTTCCATGCCCGCAGCGTTAAAACGGTAAAAAATCTCATCCTCACTGCCGCCGAAACGCTTTGTCACACATTCCATGCGAAGGTCAGAGGCTGCCACCCGTCCTTCCGTCAAAAGCCCATCCGGTCCGTACACGAAAAAAGAGCCCTCGCAGATCCCGTCTGCCCGAAGGGACAGATTGACTCGCGGGCTGGAAAAGTCCAGAGAACCGTCGTCCACATGAAATTTGCCGTCTAAAATCTCATCCACTACCATGTATACAGTATAGCATTGAGAGGGCTGCAAACGCAACCCTCATTCCATAACCTGCCTTTTGGATGCAGGCTGTCGATCTGTAGCCTGTTTTCGCTTCGTTTACTGCTCTCCACTGCTTTCTGCATGGCTCTGCGCACGGTGAATGCAATCCCGCACCGCCTGCCGATACGCCTCCGGATTGTCGATCATCGGTGCATGCCCCGCATTCTCGATCAGATACAGTTTCTTATCCGGCGCCTGCACTGTTTCAAAATAGTTCATGCTGATCCCGATCGGCGTCTGGCTGTCCTTTGCTCCCAGCACATAGTAGACAGGAACCTGATAACTGCTTCCCTTTTTCCGCAGATCATAGGACATCAGCTCCCGCATCAGCTGCATATTAACTGACATTCCTGTCATAAATGGTACAAGGTCTCTTACACCCATAACAGGCGAACGCCGCCACAAATCAATGACCGTCTTTCCAAAATCCTGCGCCAGTTTATACTTTCCCTGCAGGCTCCGAATCTGTCCCATCTTGCGGTAAACCTTTGCGTCAAAATGCGCAGTCGGGTACTCGCCGATCTTTTTAAGCTTCTTTTGGTCCTTTTTATTTCCGCCTTTCTCGATTGCCTCTTTGAGGATCGCATAGCCGACGCGCTCGTTTTCCATGATATCAATGACCTGTCCGCAGCCAATATAGCACAGTGTATGTTCCGGGTGTTCCAACGCAAACATGCTCCCGAGCACGCTCCCCCAAGAGTGCCCGAGGATACCGATCTTCTCTTTGCCATACTGTTTTTTTAGGTACAGCACCATCTCCAGCAGATCCTGTTTTAAGGTCTCCGTATCAGGCTTGCTCTTTTTGTTTTTCAGCCAGGTTTTGCCCGCGCCGCGCTGGTCGTAGTAGACGATATTGTAATCGCGCTCCGCGTATTCTTCCACCAGGAAGGCAAAGAAACTCTCCGTCTGCCCCGGTCCGCCGTGGATAAAGAGCAGGACAGGATCCTCCGGCTTCGACTTATAGTGCAGGTGGTAGTGGTCGATGCCCCCGATGCGCGCGTATTCTTCTGTGTATTGTTGCTGTGTTTTCATACTTTTTACTCCTTTTTATTATTTCAGGCAACCGCAAAACGCGCCACAACGTTAATCTAATTGTGCAAATAACATAACCATAAGCAGACCCTTGAAAGACACAGTCTCAATTACCTAGATTCGCGCTTCCCCCGCCCCGATCAGTTCATTCACCGTCTGCGCTAATATCTTGAGCAGACTCCGTGGCTGATAGAGCGCAGCCAGAGGATTCCTTTCATGCCGATAACAGTTGTTGACGATGCAGGTCATCTGAATGCCGCCGTACGCCGACGAAATAAACGCCAGCAGTTCCTCCGCATTCACACGCGGCCGAATCCTGCCCCGCTCCATCTGCTCCTTAAAATACGCCATCGTACGCAGGGTCAGGTATTCCATATTTCCCGCTTCCGGAAGGCCACCCATGATCTTTTCGATTCTGTCCGGCCTGTTCATGGCAAGTACGGAAAGTTCAAAATCAATCTTCTCAATGCCCATCAGTTCGCTTTCCATAAAGTCCGCCAGCATCGCAAACAGCCGATCCGTAATCATGCGCGGCGGCAGCTCATCTTTCTGCTCTAAAATTTCGTCGATTTTCCCTTTGATGCTGACCCTCTCCCGCATCTGCCTGATCATATCCGCAAATATTTCATCGATATCCTTATAAAATCGATAGATACCGCCCTGACTAAGCCCTGTCCTGTCAATGATATCCTGCATGGTGACCGTGCTGACCGTCTTTTGCAGACATAACGCATAAGCCGCGTCCGTGATCCGTTTCTTTTTACTCGCAATGTATTCTTCCGTAACTTTTGGCATAATTCTTTCCTTTTCTGCTCTGCCTTAAAATAAATATAGTTTCATTTTAATATCTTTTCTTTCCCATGTCAATCCAAAAAGCACAAGTCCTCCCCTCCCCGCATATGCTAACCGTAAGAGCAGACCTTCAGATATGAGGTAGCAAGATGGATGAAATTAAAAAAGAAGCAGCTTTGCAGTATACACAGAATGAAGACGATGCGGCAGGAGGATCTGATACGGTCGGTAGATTACAGATCAACGTTACCGCGAATGTAGGCCTGATTCCCATAGAAAATGCCTCCATCACCGTCTCCTTTACCGGGGAGCCAAATTCTGCAATGAAAAATCTTACCACAGATGCTTCCGGCCAGACCGAAACGGTGGACTTAAAAACACCGCCTTTGCAGTACAGCCTGACCCCTAACTCCCCCATGCCCTACTCAGAGTACACGGTGTCCGTCACCGCTCCCGGCTACGAACCCGTCATTGTCTCGGGTGTGGAAGTGCTGCCGGATGTGACCGCCGTACAGAATATCGAAATGACCCCCTCGGAAATGGCGGAAGATACGGAGGAGATCATCGCCATTCCCGACCACACCCTCTATGGCGACTACCCGCCTAAGATTCCCGAGGACGAGATCAAGCCCATGGATGAATCCGGTGAGATCGTCTTAAGCCGCGTGGTGATCCCCGAGTACATCATCGTACATGACGGCGTTCCCGCAGATTCCACTGCGCCCAATTACTATGTGCGTTACCGCGATTATATCAAAAACGTAGTATCCTCCGAGATTTACGCCACTTGGCCGGAAAGCGCCATCTACGCCAACACGCTGGCAATCATGTCCTTTACTTTGAACCGCGTCTATACGGAGTGGTACCGAAACCAGGGATATAATTTTACCATCACTTCCTCCACCGCCTACGACCAGAAGTGGATCAGAGGCCGCAACATCTACACAAATATTGACCGACTGGTGGATTCGATCTTTGCTAACTATCTCTCCCGTCCCGGCGTGCGCCAGCCCATCTTCACCTCCTACTGCGACGGCAGGAACGTGACTTGCAACGGCCTAAGCCAGTGGGGTTCCAAATATCTGGGTGACGAAGGCTACACCCCCATTCAGATCATCCGCTATTACTACGGCAGCGATATGTATATCAACACCGCCGTGGCCGTCTCCGGCGTTCCTTCCTCCTGGCCTGGCTATAACCTAAACATCGGCGCCTCCGGAGATAAGGTACTGCAGATCCAACAGCAGCTAAACCGCATTGCCCAAAACTACCCTGCCATCCCCAGAATCACGGCGGACGGCGTCTACGGACAAAATACCGCCAACGCGGTGCGCACCTTCCAGAGAGTCTTCAATCTGCCGCAGACAGGAATCGTGGATTATCCGACCTGGTATAAAATTTCGGAGATCTACGTGGGCGTGAGCAGGATCTCGGAGCCGGGGTGAGGAATTGTGGGGCTTTCCGGTTCGTTAAAATAATTATTTATTTGATTCCATGATTTCCCCTAATGTTTTGATGTCATTTGTTCGATGCAACATTTAATAAGCAGAAATCGAACAGTTAAAAAATGCGCCTGTGACAAATCAATCTTAGAGGTGTATGCGCCATGATTATCAAACATAATCTGACGAGCATGGGAGCTTTCTATCAGTCAAATATTACCGCTGTCAGCAAAGCCAAGACAGCCGAACATCTCGCGAGCGGCTATCGCATCAACCGCGCGGCGGACGACGCCGCCGGGCTTTCTATCTCATCAAAAATGCGTGCGCGATTCGCGGCTTGAATAAAGCAAATGAAAATGTACAGGACGGCATCGGCCATGTGCTACTCTCCATCCGGATTTTTGATTACAACAACATCCATGACGGAAACAGCGATATCCTGCTCGGCGGCACCGGCAGTTCCAACGACGAGGACCTCGCATCCCAAAACAAGGGCGGCTCTGACGCGTGGTTTCTCAAACTCGACGGTCTGACAGGCGGAAACGTAACTTACCGGACAATAATAGGAGCAGCCGTTCTAACGCAAAAATAAAATCTATCTATCTGCGGGCAGGTCCCTTCTGTGGGAACCGCTTTCAGATTGATTATGCCGATATGCGCATTTCGGCAGTCTTTGGCCAAAGTACATTAGATGTGATGAGTCAGGAAGCTGCAGATAAGACAATGGTACTGTGCATTGGGCTATGATGTCTCAGGCAAATGCTGCACATCAAACCGCGCTGAAACTATTAGAGGGATGAAACATATGATGCCAGGATCCTCTCATAAATTTCCCGATCTCCATCCTTAAATACGTTAAATATGATTCTGTCTACCGCATCGGCATGTGTGCCCAGAAAGTCTGTCACAACTTTCACCGCAATCTGCGCCGCCTCCTCATTTGGGAAGTGGAACTCTCCCGTGGAAATGCAGCAGAAGGCAACGGACCGTATGCTGTTTTCCGCGCAGCACTGCAGAACGCTCTCATAACATCTGCGCAGGTCTTCCTTAAGTGCGTCTGTCAGTTCCCCGTACACGATCGGTCCCACGGTGTGAATCACATAGTCGCAGGGCAGGTTGTACGCCTTTGTCAATGCAGCCGTTCCCACAGGCTCCTCGTACTGCCTGCCGTAACGCATCCGTTTTTCCTGCATGATATGATTACATTCCTCCCGCAGCTGCATACCCGCCGCACTGTGGATCGCGTTGTCAATGCAGCGGTGACAAGGAATGAAACAGCCCAACATCTGCAAGTTGGCAGCGTTTACGATGGCGCCCGCCTGCAGGCGCGTAATATCCCCCTTCCAAAGGGAAAGCTTGTCCGCCAAGGCTGTCTGTCCACCGAACTGCTCCCGCACAGTAGGGATCTTGGCGAGCGTCACGACTCCCTTCTCCTCACGCTCCTGCCGCAGATACTCGTCCTGCGCCGAAAGAAGCGCCTTAGAGAGTCCGCCCGGCATACGGATATTCATCAGAGAGCGGATGGTCTGTTTCTTCTGTTCAGGGCTGTAATCGTCCGTCGCGAGATTCTTGTAGTCCGCGGAGTCCGCTTTCAGCAGGTTCAGTAAAAGGTCTGTTTTTTCCCCTGTTTCCATTCATGTTCCTCCCAATGTCAAAATTCCAAACTATCTGCGTGAAGCAGAAAATATTTCATTCCCATAATCACAAAGCCCTCTTCATTTCTCCACGGTTTTGTCCTTCCATCCACGATCACTATCTTCTTAAAGGAATCCGGAATATTGCGCAGAGAATAAAGCTCCTGTAACTTCTTTTCTTCAGATGTCATATCATAAGCCGCCTGAATATAATATCTCTGGCTGCCCAGATTTACTACAAAATCAACCTCGAGTTGTTTGCGAACGCGCTTTCTCTCTTTATTCTTTCCATACACCTCTACCACGCCGGTGTCCACATTATATCCGCGGACAAGCAATTCATTGTAAACAATATTCTCCATAATGTGAGTCGATTCCTGCTGCCGGAAATTTAATCTGGCATTTCTCAGACCCAGATCCGTAAAATAATATTTCAAATTCGCACCGATATATTTTCTTCCCTTAATGTCATAACGATTGGATTTTGAAATAAGAAACGCCTCCTCAAGATAGTCAATATGCCTGGATATGGTTTTATTGGTATAACTGATTCGACGTTCACTTGCAAAAGTATGGGAAATCTTTGTCGGATTTGTCGGCGCGCCAATCGCAGATGCAAGAATATCAACAAGCGCATTCAATTCGCCTACGCTTTGAATCCCGTTTCTTTCCACCACATCTTTTAAATAAACATTTATAAAAATATTTTTTAAATATTCAGCCTTCTGACGTTCCGTCGGCAATCCCGCAACCTGCGGCAATCCCCCGTAATTCATATAATCGTCCCATGCATCTTCATATTCCCCATCATAAACAGAATAAAACTCCGCAAAAGAAAGCGGATAAACTCTGACTTCATCTCCCCTGCCCCGAAACTCCGTTATTATATCGCTGGACAGGAATCTGGAATTGCTTCCCGTCACATAGATATCAATATTTTCCATACGAAGCAGACTGTTCAAAACCTCCTCAAACCGCGGCATAAATTGTATTTCATCCAAAAACAGATAACAGTTTTCTTTATCCTTCACAGCGTTTTTCACATACTGATAACATATTTTAGGATTTCTCAATTCATCATTTTCAATGCCGTCCAAAGCAATCTCAATAATGTGATCTTCCTTGACACCGTTTTCTATTAAGTAGTTTTTAAATATTTTGAACAGCAAAAAAGATTTTCCACATCTTCGTATGCCTGTGATCACCTTCACCATTCCATTGTTTTTTCTCAGAATCAACTGTTGAAGATAACTATTTCTTTTAATTTCCATCCTGCCGCTCCTTGTTTTTGTGCAAATACATATTTTTAAGTAATTTTATTTTACTATATAGGAAATCCCGTTTCAAGCTATTATTCCTATTTTATGTGCATTTACACATTTTTGTGTAATACATGCAAACGACAGGTAACAATATCTATGCTATTTTTCAACTTGAATCTGTTGCAAGACCCATCCAATATCCCCATCCACGCACACTGCCCGCCCTTCCAATTCCCGCGGGCAGACACTCTCCCCCTTATTCACGCAGACATACACAGCCTGCGGATTTTCAGCCGTCATTTCCCAGAACGGGTACTTGATGATGCCCGGGGTGTTATATCCCACGCCCAGCTCTAAAAATACAGTGTTTTTCTCCATGCACTCTGCCAGAAATGCCTCATAGCGTTTCGCCGCCAGATACCACCCCTCATCCTGCACAAAGGTATCGTCCGTCAGCAAATGGAAACTGTTGATTATCCGCAATCTCTTGACCCGCCCCTGGCGGTTTAATGAACTGAAAAAAGATCTGGAGGGAATCAGCCAGAAAGTGTTGACTGATTCCCTCCGTTCCATGGAGGAGGACGGCATTGTCACCCGCACTGTCTATGCCGAGGTGCCGCCCCGTGTCGAATACGCGCTGAGCGATTTAGGGAACTCCCTGCGCCCTATTCTGGACGCCATGCTGGAGTGGGGGAACTCATATAAAGGGGCTTTATAAGCCCCTAGAAATTATAACATTCTGCGCTTGTTCCCTTTAATAAGACAAATGGTCTGCCTGTTTCCTGTAACAGCTCCTTTGCCGGGTTCTGCGCCGTGGGTGCAGCCACGATAATTATAGTGTCCTGCGGCAGATTTTTGATCTCGTCAGGCTTGATGATATCGACATCGCAGAAGCTCCCCTCCGCGGCAATGTCGATCCCGGCGATCAATTTCGCCTGCGGCACCTGAGAGCTCATCGCTTCCTCAAAATAAAAAGCTGCTGAAAGCACTATGCCCCAAACCGCATAGGAAAACTCCCGCTCGGGAAAGGCAATTTTATTGACGGCATGAAAGGTTGCGGTATGATAATCTATTTCAAAGATTGGTTCTTTATCATTCCACATTTTTTCTAATGCTGCTCTGCTTACCGCCGCTCTCACCCTGTCAAAAAATACCTTCTTGAGCTTCGCCTTATCTTCCTCAAAATCGACCGGCTGCGGATTCCAATCAATTTCATCATAGTGCTCAACTGTATAAGTCGGTATCAATCGGTCAATGAACCCGAAACGATCTCCAAAATGCTTTTTTGCAAGGATGACCGGTATCCCCATGGCAAGGCAAGGCGAAGCAACATGCAATTTTGAGGTAATGACCAAACGCGCCGTGTCTCTTAAAAGTGCTACCCGCTCCTCCCCTTTCCTGTGTTCTTCGTAAGTATCCTCTATGGATATCCTGTTGCTGTATCCGGTATTCTCAAACCTCAATATATTGGAAAGAACGATCCCTTCCTCTTTCAGCTCCTGCGGCATGATCTTCATCACATCGGACGGCACATCCAAAAAATATACCTTATCAGCCTTTTTTGCAATCTCCTCACTTCTTCTGGGAAGCGTCAAGGTCAAACATCCCGTAAGATAGGCGTCTACGCCCAATCCCCTAAGATACTCCACTGTATACAAATCTCTGCAGCCTACACCGCCGCAGGTTTGATAATATGCCAGTTCCGCCTCCGACAGTTTTCTGTGGATATGAAGCGACATTGGTATGGCATGGACTTTATTTGAAGGCGGCATAAAATAGGAATCATACGCCAGTTCTTCATAATTGCTCGCACTGTTTACGACGCAGACGCATTCCTCACCATCATAGTTGGCCAAATCATATCGCGGCACAGGAATGATATCTTCCTCCGGGATTCCCATCTCGCGATAAAGATTCTTAACTGCATAAGACTGGATCGGGTCTCCCAGATTGACCGGACGCGTTTTCATCTGTGGTTTCAAAGGTTTCTGATAAAACAGATATCCATATTTCATAGCTCGCCCTCACTCTCTTTTTGATAGAGATCTCCAATCTCCATCACTGCGTTATGTACAGGTTGTCTTCCTTTGGTCGTCGGATACATTTTCCAGTCATGCCCAAAACAATAGTCCAGTACCTTTTCATACTCTCTTGCCGCAAAAAACTTTCTCCCCTCAAAATCGACCTCGATCGGATCCGTATAATTTACCATCCTGACAAGCGGCGTCTTATAAGGGTTGCGGTCCATTGCGATCCAAAATTTCAGGTATTTCCTGTTCTTAAAAAAGGTGGCTGCACGCACAAATTTCTGATAGCAGACTTTATTCCCGGGACGTGCCATTTTTTGATACTGTCTTTTCTTTTTTTCATCCGGCTCAGAATCCGCCCCGATGGTTGCCCAAAGCGCCGTCCGCCAATAACGGCAGATCTTTGCGTGAAACCAATCCAGTACCGCAAGCGGCGCCGACGGATACATGGGAAAAATATCGATAAACACGCCTATCTGCTTCTTTAACTTATCTCTGCCGGGTTTGGTATAGACCGTACCCTTTCGCTCCAGATGCTTAAAGATCAGATGATTGTTCTCCTCATTCGCCGGGCACCTAAAATAATATTTGTCCTCGTCAAGCTCAAGCTTCATGATCTCGTCCAGCTTGTCAAAGTCTTCCCACGGGAGCGTCACGTCAATGTCATCATCCCAGGGGATGAATCCCTTGTGCCTGATGGCACCCAAAAGTGTCCCAAAACTGATATTGTAACGCAATCCGTGTTTCCTGCAAATACGGTCAAACTCTGTCAGCAGCTCGATCTGTATCTGTTGTACCCGCCAGAGATAGGTGTTCCCGTTCAGAGTCAATTGGCTTTTCTGTTGATTCAGCACAGCCAGCAGCATATGTTCAGGAAAACACGATATCATCCGCTTCCTGTCAACGGCAGCATAGCAGACAGCTTCACAAAACCTAATCTCCTCCACTGTATTCCACATATCATCGGTAATATTTTTTGATTGCTCGTTTACAATTTGTGGGATAGAATTTGGATTATTTCTATCACGACCGATTACATGCGGATAAATCACATAGCTGCTCTGCTCATGTGCGCCATATTCGTCGATCATGTTTTGAATCGAAAATCTGCCCCTTTGTTTGATATAATGGTTTGATATCCTTCTTTTGGGAGTCAGCCTGATAAAAGAGCGCAGCGGTTTGCCCTTGAGGACCGCGCGCGCATTCAGGGTATTCGTCGTATCCCGAAACTTCTGATATGCCGTTTCCCACGCAGTTTCCTCATTGCCCACGTAAAAAAGAGGCGTTATGATCAGACGCGTTCCATAATAGAATGCCTCCTTCTTCCTGTCCTCCCGAAACTTGATCTTAGATTCCTTCACGAACCAACTCTCAAAGGTATCAAACTGTTCCGTATTCGTATAGTCATGAAAAGAATATCCGCTATGCTCGCTACAAAATCCACATAATGCCTCTTTCAGCCGCACAAAATGGCGGTACATGAGCGCAATATAAATGATGGGAGCGCATTTTTCAAACTCCACTCCGTTTTCATAAGCAATCAACGTGTTTGATGCAATCGTATATTTCAAATTTTCCTTTTTGCATATCCCGTGTACGATCTGCAAAAGTTCGATACATTCCTCATGCGCTTTGTTCACTGTCTTATCCTTTCCTTAGATCCAGGCATATAAAACGGTATCCACGTGCTTATCCTTGTGATGCCTTACTGCCATTTTATAGTCCGGTACATATTCTTTGATCAGCTCTGCCAGTCTATAATAATCAGCCGCATTGTGATAAATGGATATGGCAAGTCCCGGCTTTTCCCGCAGGATCGTCTTCTTTGCTCCAAGCAGTGCCTCATACTCCGCTCCCTCAATATCCATTTTGATAAACCGTATTCTTTCGTCAGCATCGATGACATCATCAATCGCCACAGTCTCTACCATAAACTGATTTACCGGCGGCATCTGCGCATACTTTGTCGTACTTCTGAATGCGGGTGAAAAACAGGCTCCCTTCTTTTCCGTTTCGTAAAAAACGATCTCGCCTTTTTGATCCGATACGGCATATGGGAAAATTTTCAATGTTCCCTTCCAATGCCGGCCAAGCGTCTCTTTCTTATCCTCTATCCGTTTTATGTTTTCCGCCAACGCCTCAAATGTATAGATGCCCGACAGATCATCTCCTAAAAAATTGACAAAACGTTCTACCGAGTCTCCTATATATCCCCCTAAATCCAATATGATTCCATCCTTCTTGCTCATCAATGCCGGTTGAAATACATATTGGATCTCATTTTGTATTTTCAGATCCGAATATCCCGTGTTTATCCCGCATATTCTTCTGTTGACAACTTCCTGGAAAATCCTTTTGGAACAGTCATCATACAGCTGCCGCTTCACCTTCGCGATCCGTTCCCTATTGTCATATAACTCGCCTGATATGCGGTTCAAAAATTCATTGGTCAGGACATTCCAAAAGAAAATGGTAAAATCCCCGATCTCCAACAACGCAGAAACGATTTCCCGCACGTATTTTTCCGCTGTACAAATCAGTATCACGATTTTTGCCGGATCCTCCGCATATAGCCTGGCGGGCTGATATATTTTTACTCTGCCTACTGTCTGATCGCAGAGCTCATCATTCCTGTCGATAATATACGTTACGTCATACCGGTTACACACTTCCACACAGGCTTTACTTCTCCCCCAGACGATCAGTTCCTTTACTTGAATACTCTCCTCAAATTCCGCTATCGTCTGCTTTTTTTTCGGCAGCTGCATATCGCTTTACTCCCCTTTCGTCTCGATTCCGTAATACCTCATCATCCTTTCACACCCGTCCGCCATCGAATGTTGCGGTTTCCAGCCAAGCGCAGTCAGTTTTGTGGAATCGCCCGTCACGACCGACAAAGCCCCCGTCACTTCGATCGTGTCCCGTTTTGTCTGATCAAACACCACCTTGACGCTTTTTCCGGCTGCCAAAGACGCCATCCGGTCAGCCAGCTCTTTTACCGACGCTTCCCCTTCCTCCGTCACAATGTTATAGGCCTCTCCCGGTGTCCCAAAAAACAGCACATAAAACATTGCCCGCACGGCATCCGTAAGATACAGAAAAGTCCTCACTGCCGTGCCGTCGCTTTTCAATACGATTTCCCCTTTGCTGATGATCTGCGAAATAAAATCAATGTGCAGCCGCCCGTCATCCAGTTCGGGCCCGGGTCCCATGATCTGGAAGGGTCTGACGATAAAAATCGGCAGATCATACGATACCTGATATGCCTTACATAAAGACTCGGCCGCCCTTTTCCCGCAGGAATAAGCATTTCTCACATTGAGCGGATCCAGATACCCCGACATTTCTTCCGTGATCCTTTCCGTATGTTCCAGTTTTCCATAAACGTCTACGCTGCTGATAAACAGAAAATATTCGCACGGATTTTTGACCGCCAGCTCCAGCATGTTTTTTGCGCCGTCGACATTCGCCAAAAAGGTGTTTACCGGATCGTCATGCCTTTTTTTGATGCCTGCGGGACTTGCCGCGTGAATGAAAACATGGACCTCCTCGTCAACCGCAATCGGATCGCGCACATCCTGAATGAGCAGTCGGAAATCATCCCTGCCCGGATATTCTAAAAAGCGCTCCTTTGCTCTGCTTTCACTTCTGCACAGCGCCAGCACCCTGATATTCGCATTTTTCCTGTCGTTCAACGCCAGAAACGTATGTACAAAATAGGCGGGAACATAACCGTTCGCTCCCGAGATCAATACGGTTTTCCCAAACAGTTTTTCAAAGGGGATCGTTCCCGAAACGATTTCCTCCACATCCTCAACGATGATCCTGTTCATTGTCATACCTCTTTTCCTGCTCCGCAAACAAGGGGTGTAAGGACTCCGCTATGGCCAGATCCTCCGGATAGGTCACTTTGATACAAAAGCGATCGCCCAATACCATATAACATTCCACGCCGATATTGAGAACCAACTCGCTGTCCTCCGTGACATCCGTCTTGCTGTATTCCTCATCCTCCATATACATTTTGTGCCCCAGCAGAAGCGTCCCGTACCGAAACACCTGCGGGCCCTGCTGCAAATACAGTTTTTTCTTCTGTAGCGTCCGATTGACTCTTTTTCCGTCATTGCTGAACGTGATCGCATCCGTCGCTTTCACAACGGTGATGGTCGCGTCATACTCCTTTATCATCTCATAATGTTTATCTATGGTCCTTTGGGAAACAAACGGGCATACGGCAGTCATGATCATCACGGTATCTCTTGCCTTGGCCGGGATCTCCTGCAAGCCGTTGTAGACGGACCTTTGTCTTTCCTTGCCCGGGCGTGCAAAGAACTTTACCTTTTTGATCCCATACTGCCTGATCCAATTTCTGACGTTTTCTTCTTCCTTTTCGGAAACAACAATGCAAACTTCATCGATATGTTGATTCTTCTCCGCCGTCTGCAGGGCATAAACGATCATTGGCACCCCTGTCAATTCGATAAATTGCTTGGATACCTTTCCATTTCCAAAACGCTGCCCTTTTCCGCCAGCCAATACCACGGCATAATTCATGTTCTGCTTCTCCCGTTACTCAGATCGCTCAGTAGATCCCCTAATCCAATCTTTTTCCTTTCTTTGATGGGCTTTCCCTGACGCAGCGCCGATAAAAGCGCCTCCCTCCTTGGTCTGTCGGCATCCGGTATCGTAAAATCATACTCTGTCAGCTTTACTGACTGAATCATGATCATTTTCTCGATCTGTCCGCAGAGCTGCACGATGCTGCTCCGATCTCCATAATAGGCGTCACAGAGCACGACGGCCCGGTCCACATCCGCACTGTCGTCATAGATTCCCCAGCCTTCTTCCCGATATTTTCTGACAAGGCTGTCATATTTCGTCCAAAGCTGTGGTCTCATATTCTCAATCGTCACACGGATCAAAGGATGCGGTCGCCAAAGCAGCGCCACCTCATCCTTGTTTTCCCGAAACAGTTCAAATACGGATTCCATTTTTTGCAGCATTCTCTCGTCATGATGCAGCAGCGCATTTACACTGTTATTATAGAAAACGATCTTCTTACGGCTCCCGTCAGGCTTTTCGATCACTTTCCGCCACTCATTCGGGATCTCCAAATCTTCCTTTTTGGTATTTCGCACCTTATCGAATTTCGGCGACCCCGTCCCCAGAAATTTCTTCTCTAAAAATTTCCTGTCCAAATGCTCACCGGACAGCCCTTCCTCCTTGGCGACTTTTTGAAACACGTTGATGAAAACCTGCCGCATCGTTTCCGACTGAACGATCACCTCGTCGGCATAGACCGTCCCCGGCGCATAGCAGAAACGCTCCATGCGCTCGGCTGCTTCTCTGTCATCCGGATCGACTTCCCCCAAAACAAAATATGGGATATAGACTAGTTTATCGGTAAAATCCTTCAAATTTCTGGCATAAAAACGAGGATGCACGCTGGTCACCAGATTGCGCTCATCGTAAGGGTTATGGATATAAATGACATCCGGGTGCCGTGCCTCCAAATCGTACTCGTCATAATGGGTGATCGGCACATCTTTTGGGTACTGATCCCCTTCATAGTGCTCCTCTTTGAAGCTTCCGTCCGGATTTTTATCATAATAAGGAATGGGGATCACATAGGCGTCGCAGTCCGGATCGGCATCCGCCGCCCTCCAAACGCTCTCCAGTGAATCCCACATAGACGCCATGGCGGGAAGAAACACCACTTCCTTCCGATCCTCAGGCAGATCATAGGCGATTCCACTCTTTAAGCGGCTTAACTGTTTCTGAATCTTTTTGGCAATCTTTTGGCACTGCGTTTCCTCCGTTACCGCCTCGCTCATCTGGAAAACATTTTCGCAGTAGTTCTCTAACAATTCCACCAGCCCTGCATAGGTTTCTCCCAGACTTTCCAAATAAGTCCCGATCAGGATCGCCGTTTCCTGACACGAAATGCAGGCTCCCGCCGCACCCTCAGGATTCTCCCTGACCGTTTTTACAATGGTGTCGTTCGTCTTTTCCAGGAGAGACACCATATGCAGGAGTTCGTGCTTTCTAAAACGCTTCCCTGCTCCTTCGTCCATTTCCGCTATCATAAAATCGTTTTCCTTTGGCTCCGAAATATTATGTATCGATCCTGTATGAGCAGATCCAAAATGCCGCATATCCGCACAAAATGGTTCGCAGAATATATAGTTCTGCGAAAATTCGATACGCTTTCTGGTTTTTGTAAGAACAGGTTTATTTTAGCATAGTTATTTGGGCATTACAAGATGTTTTTGGCGGGCAGCCTTATTATGGATGAATGGAAACGTGTGGTCAAATCCGTGGTCAGATCAGGGGGCAGTTTTATTGCAGGAATCTGTGATTATCGGCAGTCTGACGGATTTCGCAGAACTATATATTCTGCGTATTTTTTTGTTTTATTGTCAATCAAAAAAAGACGGAAAACCATTCCTTTTCTTAGGAATGATTCTCCGTCCTATTTTTTGCTATCGTGTTTTATTTTGTCAGCAGCATCATGATCTCATTGCTCCTGGCCACAAACTTTGTCATCGCCTCAGGCTCAAGCGGCGCCTGCTGCAAGAGCGCCAGATCGTAGAGTTGTTCGCAGATCATCTTTACATTCTCGCCGTCCTGATGCTCGATCACATACTGCACAAGTGGATGGTTCGCGTTTAAGATCAGCGTCTCCCCTTCCTTGCCGAACATCCCCATATCCATTCCCGGCATGGAGTACATCTTCATCATGTCCTGCATCCTGCGGGATTCCTCAGAGAGCGTGATCATGGAAGAAATCTTCTTGTTTTTCAACTTCTCGATCTTCACCTTGATCTCGTCCTTTTTGAGGACTTTTTTCATCAGCTTGGCGATTGCTTCTCCCTGCTCCTCCATCTCTTTTTCTGCTTTTTTGGAGGTCTTTGCCTTGAAGGTGTCCGTCAGGTCAGCGTCGATACGCTGGAACTTGATACCCTCGTTCTTCGCCTCAAGCTGGGAGACGAAGGGCTGGTCGATATTGTGCGTCAGCACCACCGCGTCCATCTTAGCCGCCTTGAACATATTGATATACTGGCTCTGCTGTTTCTCGTCGGTCACATAGTAGATGACTTTCTCCTTCTTTTCTTCCTCGATGGGCTCGCCGTCCTCGTCAAGCACTTCAGCGTCCACTTTTTCGGTCTCGTCAACGACCTCGGCTTCTACCTTCTCGCCGTTCTCGTCTACCGCCGCTTCTGCATCGGACGCCGTCTTCTCACCGTCGCCTTCCTCCACCTCGTCGGGATCGATCTTATTGACCTCCAGACACTCGGGCAGGGTCATGTAGACGCCGTCCAGATTCTTAAAGAGGATGTAGTCGGTCATCTTCTCGCAGAACTTGTCATCCTTTAAGCAGCCGAACTTGATGAAGGGGCTGATATCATCCCAATACTTTTCGTATTCTTCCTTCTCGGTCTTGCACATGCCGGAAAGTTTGTCCGCCACCTTCTTGGTGATGTACTCGCTGATCTTCTTTACAAAGCCGTCGTTTTGCAGCGCGCTTCGGGAGACGTTGAGCGGCAGGTCGGGACAGTCGATCACACCCTTTAAGAGCATCAAAAACTCGGGGATCACTTCTTTGATATTGTCCGCAATAAACACTTGGTTGTTATATAATTTAATGGTTCCCTCAATGGACTCGTACTCCATATTGATCTTCGGGAAGTAGAGGATACCCTTCATATTGAACGGATAATCCATGTTCAGATGGATCCAGAACAGCGGCTCCTTATAATCCTGGAAGACCTTGCGGTAAAACTCCAGATACTCCTCCCTCGTGCACTCGTTGGGATGTTTTGCCCAGAGAGGAGTCGTCTCGTTGAGAAGTTCAGGACGCTTTTTGATCTTAAGCTTCTGCTCGTCCTCCTCTTTCTCCTTTTTGATCTCCTCGATCACCTCGTCGGTAGGAAGCTTTTCGTCTGCGGTAATCGTCTGGGTCTCCGTGGTATTCGCCTTGGAGAGATAAATTTCCGTGGGCATGAAGGAACAGTATTTTTTGATGACTTCTTTTGCCTCATACTCATTACAGAATTTTAGGCAGTCCTCGTTGATGTGAAGAGTGATCGTTGTACCCACTTCCGTCCTGGTACCGTCCTCCATATCAAATTCCGTGCCGCCGTCACAGGTCCAGTGCACTGCCTGCGCGCCGTCCTGCCATGACAGTGTGTCGATCTCCACCTCGTCCGCCACCATGAACGCCGAGTAAAAACCTAAGCCGAAATGACCGATGATCTGATCCTCGTTCGCCTTGTCCTTATATTTTTCAATAAAATCCGTCGCGCCGGAGAAAGCGATCTGGTTGATGTACTCCTCCACCTCGTCCGCCGTCATACCGATACCGTTATCGATAAATGTAAGCGTCTTTTCCTCGGGATTGACGATGACCTGGATCTTCGCCTTATAATCATCCGCCAGCGCGTACTCGCCCATCATATCCAGCTTTTTCAGCTTCGTGATCGCGTCGCAACCGTTGGAGATCAGCTCCCTGAAAAAGATGTCGTGATCGGAATACAACCACTTCTTGATGATCGGAAAAATATTATCGCTGTTGATTGATAAATTGCCATGCTTCGCTGCCATTTTCTCACGTTCCTTTCTTTCCAAACTGAAATATCCCGTACCCGGAACAGCGCTTTGCCTGTCCTGTAAGCCCTTTTCTCGGGATTTGATTACCTAGAGGATAGTTTAATACCCAAAAAAATAGAAGTCAAGACAAAATTAGCACTCATTTAACGTGAGTGCTAATAACTTCCTATTTATTCAGTATCCATGCGGCTTTGCAGAATTATAAACTTTTTCTAAACTCCCTATATCCATTCCTGTCACACAAAACCAGAACTGCCAAATGCTTCCTAGTTTCCAAAATACTCTGTATAGATTTCAAAAAAATTCTGCGTTTTTACTTCCTCATCATGGATGAAATTCACCGTATTCCAAAGTTCTTCGTTCAGATTTCTGGTCAGCGTCTCCACATAGGCGTCATACTCCTGGCCGAAGGCCTCCTCACGTCTCTGCTCCACGATCTTGATCTTATTGGCGTCCGTCTCCTCCCTGTCAAAGGTGTTGATGCACTTGATGATGTGATAGCCGAACTCCGTCTCCACCACGTCACTGATCTCGCCCGTTCCCAGATTGAAAGCCGCCGTCTCAAAGGACTCCTCCATCTCTCCTTTGCCGAAGGAGTAGGTAGACCTGTCGTCCTCGCTGTACTTGCGGATGAGCGCGTCAAAGTCCTCATCCTCTCTCGCCTGACTAAGCGCCTCGATTGCCCGTCTGTAAGCGTCCTGCTTTGCCTCCTCCGTATATTCGATCTTTTTTCCCGTCCCGTCCAGCGCGTAAGTCTTGATTAAAATGTGCTGCACGGTGATGGTACGCGCTTCGTCGTCGCTGATTTCCGGATTGATATCCTTGATGGTATACTGGTACATTTTCTCCGCCCGGGCAAACTCCTGATAAAGTGCACGGATCGCCTTTTCGCTGACGCCCAAAAGCTCGATTTCCCGCTTTCCCAGCGTTTCGTAGTACGCTTTCGCCGCATTTTCCGCCCGTGCTTCCTCCTCATCGGAAAGCTCTACCTCATATTTTTCCGCCATCAGGTTCATGGTCTTGATTTGGGCGATCTGCGCCAACGCAATGTTTTTGACATTCTCCTCTAAGGTCACGCCATCGGCTTTGGTTTCCCAGATTTCTTCCCCATACACGCTTTCATAGCGATTCTGGATGGTGGTCAGGTATACCATCAGCTCAGGCAGCTTACAGGAACTGGTCTCAATGCGAAAGACCTCGTCCTTTTCAAAGCCTGTGGTGAGCACCACCTTCGTGCCAAACCTGTTCCCGTCACCGCAGCCTGTCATTATACTGGTTAACATAATTCCAGACATCAAATATGCCGCTGCTCTTTTCCATCTATTTTTTGTCATATTTCTCCCATTCTGTAACGCTAATCTATGATGTTTCCGCTTCTATCATACCACACTTTCCCGTCCGTCATCACATAATCTTCTCCGTCCAGCACTGCCTGCACATAATCCGCCGCCGAGCACAGTCTCCTGCGAAACGCCATGCCGCCGCCAAACAGATTCGTGGAATGAATGTCTGACCCCGCGCTCATGGGAAATCCATGCACCCTGCCATAGGCAATGGCCCTTTTATCATAGACCGTCTTATCCCGCAGGGGGCCCGAATACCAAAGATGCGCGGCGTTGATTCCTTCCACGCCGTCCACAAAATCCGGGAAAAGACGCACCTCGGGAATATAGTTTTCCTCCCTGTAAGGATGCGCATGCATCACCAGCCCGCCTGCCTCATGCACCAGCTCGTACTGCTCCTCCACAGATATCCGACGAAGCTGCGGATGCGCCTTCATCCACGCTTTATCAATTCCGTATAACAGAAACTCCGTACCATCGTAGCCGGCCTCATAGCCGAAAAAGACGTCCAGACCGATGTTGTCTCCCTCCGCCTTCGCGTGTTCATAGCCGAGGCAAAACAGATCCACCCACTCCTCCCATGGCAGATCTCTATCCACACAGGTGTTTCCGCCCCAGTTATGGTCTGTCACAAAAATGCCGGTATAGCCGTACTCCTTGCACGCCCTTGCCATCTCCGCCCCCGTGCTCCTTGCACAGGCACTGGACTCCGAGGTGTGCAGATGCGTCTCATACAGGTAGGGATAGCGTTCCCTGATTACTGCGTCATTCATCATACTCTCCATTCCAATACTTCCTCGCGGCAGGCTGCTTTTTCCCGTTTCTTCCTGCCGCATGACCCGAAAAAGGATTAAATTGTATGCCTCAGCATCTCAACCTAATCCTTTTCCTTTTAATCCTCATTGTTCCTTAAAAATCATTTCCTGTCAGCGGCGATTTGGCTTTCACCTTTCGCAATGCCGCTATCCATCGTCCGCATTCTACTTGATTACGTGAATCCATCCTTCGGGTGCCTCGATCCTGCCCATCTGAATCCCCGTCAGCGTGTCATACAGCTTCTGGGTGATCGGCCCCATCTCGCTCATGCCACTGGGGAAAGCGATCTCCTTGCCGTGATCTACGATCTTTCCGACCGGGGAAATAACCGCCGCCGTACCGCAAAGTCCGCACTCCGCAAAATCCTTTACTTCTTCCAGAGCAATCGGCCGTTCTTCTACTTCAAGACCCAGATAATCCTTCGCCACTGTCATCAGGGAACGTCTGGTAATGGAAGGCAGGATACTGTCGGACTTAGGCGTTACCACTTTATTGTCCTTTGTCACGAACAGGAAGTTTGCACCGCCCGTTTCCTCCACATGCGTCCTGCTGCCCGCATCCAGATACATGTTTTCATCGTAGCCTTCCTCATGCGCCGTCACAATGGCATGCAGGCTCATGGCATAGTTCAAACCCGCCTTGATATGTCCCGTGCCGTGCGGAGCTGCCCGGTCAAAATCACTCACTTTGATGGTAAGAGGTTTCACACCGCCCTTAAAGTAAGGACCAACAGGTGTAGTAAACACTCTAAACTGATACTCCTCCGCCGGCTTCACGCCGATGACCGGAGAGATACCAAACATATAAGGTCTGATATAGAGGGTTGCGCCGGAACCATAAGGAGGCACATAAGCTTCGTTTGCAGCCACCACATCCGTCACAGCCTGAATGAAACGATCCTGCGGGAATACCGGCATCTCCAGCCGCTTACAGGAATCATCCATACGCTGCGCGTTGAGGTCGGGACGGAAGGTCACGATACGACCGTCCTCGGTGGTGTAAGCCTTCATCCCCTCGAAACAGGTTTGCGCATACTGTAGGACGCCAGCGCATTCGTTCATCACGATATTGGCATCCTCCGTCAGCACACCGTCGTCCCAGGCGCCGTTCTTGAAATTCGCTACGAAACGTTTATCGGTATGCTGATAACCAAATCCGATATTCGCCCAATCCAGATTCTTTTTTTCCATAATACTAAGCTCCTCTCCCTCAGACATGTAACGATTCTGTTTTTTTCTATATTATACCTTTGTACCCAAAAGTCAAGCCTGTTTACAGAACGGCGTTCACGATTTCCAGCGCTATGTCATAGGCATAATCCTTGATTGCCTTCTCACAAAGCCGCAGCATTTTCTTGTCCGCCTCCGGTCTCTCATATCGTTTCAGCTCACGCAGCTTTGTCGCCGCGCTGTCCCCATCAAAATCGTCCAGCCTTGCCGCCAATTCCCTGAGAGCGCTGACCCACTCGTCCTCTGAGATCCTCACTCCGACATCGTCTTCTGCCTTCTCAGGCTGTTTCTCCTCTGCATCCTCTTTTTCCAAATATACCTTCAGGCTGTTCCTCATGCTGTTCATCATGGAAAACAGGATCGGAGAACGCACCGTCACATCCTCGAGCTGCCCTGCCTTCGCCATCTTTTCCAGTTCAAATGCTTCGTCCGCCAAATCGTCGGCACCCACATTTCTGGCATTTCCTTTTAAGGAGTGGACGATGATCGTATAGCCCGGCATATCTCCCTTTTGCAAAAAGTCCTTTAATGCCTCCTCTTTCTCCTGTAAGATAGAGTGGAAATCGTGGAGCACCTTACCGTAGAGCGCCTTGTCTCCGCCCATGTACCGAAGCCCGTTTTTCAGATTAAAGCCCATCAGGTAAAGCTGGCTCTCCCGAATGGCAAGCTCACTTCCTTCTTCCGGATGTTCATATTCGTCGCTGATCTGTCTGTTGTGCGTCAGATAGACGACATTGCTCGGCAGATACTCGATCAGCATATTCTCTAATTTATCCGCATCGATCGGCTTCGTGAGATAGTCCTGAAATCCCTCTTTCAGATACATCTCTTTGGCCCCCGCCACCGCGTTTGCCGTCAGGGCGATCACCGGAATATCTCTCGACGGATTGCCTTCCAGTTCACGAATGGCGTGCAGCGTCTGCACCCCGTCCATCACCGGCATCATATGATCCATACAAATCAGGTGATAGGTCTTTCTCTTGATCAGTTCCAGACACTCCTCACCGCTCGCCGCCACGTCGATCTGCAGCCTCGTTCCTTTCAAAAGCCCCTGCGCCACCGCCAGATTCATGGCATTGTCGTCCACGATCAGGATCCTGCCCATAGGCGCGATAAATTTTTCATGATAGTCCTCTATGCTCCGCAGACTTTCCGTATACTGCTTCTCAAAATCGCCGAGCGGCTCCCTGTCCACTACCTTTTGCAGGATCTTAAAGGAGAAGGCCGAGCCTTTTCCATATACGCTCTGTACTTGCAGTTTGCTGCCCATCATCTCCAGCAGGCGATCAGTGATCGCCAGTCCCAGCCCTGTCCTGTCATCCTTGCTGCGGACTGTGGAATCCATTCGCTGGAATGCCATGAAAAGCTTGGGGATATCCTCCTCTTTGATACCGATTCCCGTGTCCTTGACGATCACGTAAATCTCGATGGTATCCTCCGACATCTCCTTCCAGCTCACATGCAGCGTGATCTTGCCCTTATCCGTATAGCGCACCGCATTTGACAACAGATTGCCAATGACCTGTCTGATGTGTATCTCGTCGCCGAACAGCTTATAAGGAATATCCTGCGCAATCTCCAACACCAGATCCAGCTTTTTGCGGCGCTGCTGCACCGATATGCTGTTGATCAGATCATTCAGCAGGGAACTGACGTCATAGATGCCCTCTGTCAACTCCAGCTTATCTGCTTCCAGTTTGGAGAAATCCAAAATATCGCTGACCAGCGCAAGCAGGATATTGCCTGCCTGCCTGATGTCTCTGGCATACTCCTTGACCGTCTCCTCCTGGCTCTCCCTCAGGATCAGCTCATTTAAGCCCAGGATCGTATTGATCGGCGTCCTCAGCTCATGGGACATATTGGCCAGAAAGATATCCCTGGCATACTCCGCCTTCTCCACCGCGCTTTTTGCCGCCTCCAGCTCCTCATTCTTCTGCTGCAGCGCTTCCTTCGCCTGGGAAAGCTCCGTCCCTTTTTTGGCTGTCGTTTTCTTTGTCTCCTGCCCCATACCTGTTACCCTTCCTTCATACCGCCGCATCCTGCTGCGTTTTCCGTCTGCCCTTACAGACTCCCCATTTTATTTCTTTCTCTCATATTTTACAAAGTAGTAAGGCAAATCAAAATAAGTCTGCTCGTCACTCTCTGCAGTGATCTCCCATTCTCCGTCCTCATCCAGATTCGGGAAATAAGCGTCCGCCTCATAGTCGTGATCGATCTTGGTTACATGCACCACATCGCATTCCGGGAGCATCATGCGGTAAACGCTCTCTCCGCCGATGATATACACATCCTCTGTGGGATATTTTTGCAGCTCCGCATCCAGTTCTTCCTTATTATGTACCACCACGGCATCCTTCACCTGATAATCCGGATTCGCGGAAAGGATGATATTTTTCCTGTTCGGCAGCGGCATCCCCTGCGGGAAGGTCTCTAATGTCTTTCTGCCAAGCACCACCACCTTGCCCGTGGTCTCCTGACGGAAATTTTTGTGATCCGCCGGAATGCGTACCAACAGGCTGTTTTTACAGCCGATGGCCCAATTGTTGTCTACGGCTACGATTGCGTTCATAGTGTCTCCTTCTAGATGGCAACAGGGATATCCGTCACCTGCGGTCCCGTGACGTAATTTTCTACCTTCACGTCGTCCCTCGTAAATTGATAAAAGTCTGTAATCTCAGGGTTGAGCCAAAACGTCGGCGCATCATACGTTGGTCTTGTAATCAATTCCTCTATAATTGGAATATGCCTGTCATAAATGTGCGCATCTGCGATCACATGGACGAGCTCCCCGACCTCCATGCCGCAGACCTGTGCCAGCATATGCACAAGCACCGCGTACTGCACGACATTCCAATTGTTTGCCGCCAGCACATCCTGCGAGCGTTGGTTTAAGATCGCATTGAGGATCAGCTTTTCATGCCCCTTTTTCTGTGTGACATTGAAAGTCATACTGTAAGCGCAGGGATAAAGGTTCATCTCGTGCAGATCCTGATGCACATAGAGGTTCGTCATAATGCGGCGGCTGAAGGGATTGTTTTTCAAATCGTAGATCACCCGGTCCACCTGATCCATCATTCCTTCTTTATACTGGTGCTTCACGCCCATCTGATAGCCGTAGGCCTTGCCGATACTGCCATCCTCGTCCGCCCACGCATCCCAGATATGACTGTGCAAGTCGTTGATGTTATTGGACTTTTGCTGCCAGATCCAGAGCATTTCGTCCGTGGCGCTCTTTAAAGCAGTCTTGCGAAGCGTCAGGATCGGGAACTCCTTTGACAGGTCATAACGGTTCACCACCCCGAATTTCTTGACCGTGTAGGCGCTCTCCCCGTCCGCCCAGTGGGGCCTCACCTTCTCCCCCTCCGTGCTCGTGCCGTTCATTAGAATATCACGGCACATCTCTATAAAAATAGTATCTGCGAGACTCATGCTCCGTCTTTCCTCTCATACAATATATCTGCGAAACTCATCTCAACGTTATAATAATTGTGCAAATAGCATTACCATAAGCAGACCCTTGTATAGTTTAAATCCTTCGGATTAAAACTGTCAGCTGCTTAACGAGGTATTTCACGAGTTTAGCGCCTGTTACGCTCGGAGCGGAGCGCAAGCGCGTCTGCGTTGGTTATGCTGTTTGTACAATTTCAATACCTCTAAAGGAGTTTCGCAATCTATCTATCCCATCGGTCGCACAAGGAATTGATCTGATCCGCAAATCTTGCCAGATCCTTATTCGCGCCGCCCTCATTTTTATGTATAACAGCCAACAGCCGCTGTCCGGCTGCCAAAAGCCTCGTAAATACAGTCGCTGCAGCATGGGCCTTCTTCTTCACAGGGATCGGCTTCGCCTCGCAGATAAACTCGCCGCTTATGAGATCAAAGCGCGTCCCGCTGTAGGGCGCATAGGCATCGTGTCCGTATTCCCCTTTCAGGCATTCCGTAAAGAGCGTACAAACGCTGTCCTCACCGTGCACCACAAATATCTTTTCCGGCTTTTTCGTAAAGCCGTTCACCCATTCCAGCAGTCCGTTTTTGTCCGCATGACCGCTCATACCGATCAGCTTCATGATATCGGCTCTGACCTCGATGGGTTCACCAAAGAGCTTGACTTCCTCCACACCGTCCACCAGCATACGACCAAGCGTTCCCGCCGCCTGATAACCGACAAACAGGATCGTACACTCATGCCGCCAAAGGTTATGCTTTAAGTGGTGTCTGATACGGCCCGCCTCACACATACCGGAAGCGGATATGATGACCTTCGGCGTATGTTCAAAGTTGATTGCCCGAGACTCGTCGCTTGTGATCGCAAGACGCAGCCCGGGAAAAGTGATGGGATTGATCCCCTGTCTGACCAATGCCATCGCTTCCTCATCAAAGCATCTGGCCTCATTTTTATGAAAAATCCCCGTAGCTTCCACCGCCAGCGGGCTGTCCACGTAGACCGGAAAGCCCTCATGTCCTTTCACCAGCCCCTCAGCCTTGATCTGCCGCAGGAAGTAGAGCATCTCCTGCGTCCTGCCCACCGCAAAGGAAGGGATTACCACGTTGCCGCCTCTGTCAAAGGTGGTCTGCAATATTTTGGTCAATTCGCCGACATAGTCCACCTTTTCTTTCGTGTGGAACCTGTCGCCGTAGGTTGATTCCATAATGACATAATCTGCTTCTTCCGTGTTTTTCGGATCCTTGATCAGGGGCTGGGCGCTGTTGCCGATATCCCCGGAGAAAACCAGTTTTTTCGTGACATCATTCTCCGTTGCCCAAACCTCGATGCTGGAGGAGCCAAGCAGATGTCCGATATCCGTAAAGCGGATCTTCACGCCCTCGCAAACATCCACTTCGCTGTCATAATCGCAGGGAACAAGCCGCCTGATCGTGCCGTCCGCATCCTCCATCGTATAAAGAGGCTCCATCGCCTCCATTTCCGCACTTCTCTTTGCCTTACGATTTTTCCACTCCGCTTCCTGCATCTGAATGTGCGCACAGTCACGAAGCATAATGCTGCACAGATCGCAGGTGGGCGCCGTGGCAAAGATCTGCCCCCTGAATCCCCTTGCATACAAAAGTGGTAGCAGCCCCGAATGGTCGATGTGGGCATGCGTCAAAAACACGTAATCGATCAGCGCTTCCTCCACAGGCAGGTCGCTGTTTTCAAATACATTGACCCCCTGCTCCATGCCGTAATCCACCAGAATATTTTTTTCTCCTACGCGAAGATAATGACAGCTCCCTGTTACCTCATGATCTGCCCCAATAAACATCAATTCCATAAGAAAGCCCCTCCTATTCCATTTATCATACCATTTTTTTTGAAAACCGTAAATCATTTCAGGCACATCTTTTACATTTCTTGTCGTTTTCCGCATTTTTTGCCATCTTTCAACATCATCCCCTGCCCCCATACAATATAATAAAACGTAATAAGGTGACCTCCCATGTCCTATTCACTCTCCACACTTGCCCTCTTTTTGACCGCGGTCTCTCTGGATTCCCTGACTGCCGGCTTCTCCTATGGCACCAATGACGTCCATATCAAGGCACCTGCCCTGATTCCCCTGGCTCTTGTCCCCGCTCTTTTCATCACGGCTGCCCAAGGGATCGGCTCTTTTGTCGGCTCGCTCCTTCCGGGCGGCGTCCTCCCCTGTCTCTCCTTTCTTCTGTTGTTTTTGATCGGCATCGCGAAACTGTTTGAAAGCCTGATTCGCCTGCTGGCAAAAAGACGCCCCAGTCTCATGGGAAACTGGGGCTGTAAGATCAAGCAGCTCAATATCGTTTTTACCGTCTATCTCTCTCCTGAGGAAGCAAACCGCACGGAACTCCAGGTGCTAAGCGTCAGGGAGGCCCTGCTCTTAAGTCTGGCGCTGTCTCTGGACAGTATCCTTGTCGGCATGGCCTTTTGTTTTACTTCACTTTCGCCCTTCCTTCTCTTTTTGTCCGCTGCTCTCTGTAACCTGCTCCTGTTTTCCGGCGGCTTTTTCCTGGGGCGTCTGCTTTTTCGCCTGCTCCGTTTTGATCTTTCGTGGCTCAGCGGACTCTGCCTTCTCCTCTTAGCCTTCCGCGCTCTGACATGAAGCCTGCTTCGCCGTTCTCTCCATAGCGCCCACTGCAGCCAATAGTTCATGCACAACAAGCGGTGTCGCGGAAAGCGCGGTCAGTCTTGCCCACTCCCCGAGAGAGAGCGGCACCGTACCAAAAAGCGCAATGAGCGCAGGCACCTCTGTCACTGCTGCCTGCAGAAGGATGCCAACCGCAAGCGCAAGCAGCATATAAGGGTTGTTCTTATGGTTCATGCGAAAGATGGAACGATTTACATCGCGCATCCCGATGGCATGAAAGAGCTGACTGATTCCCAACACCGTAAAGGCGTGCGTTTGCGCTCTTGCCAGAACAGATCCGATCTTCAATCCTTCAAGTATGTTATGTAAATCAATGGGTAATCCCTCTGCAAGGATACGGTCATAGGGCACTTTCAGGAAAGCTGCTAAAGTAATACCGCCAATGACCAGGCCATAGCAGACTACGCACAGCAGTCCTCCCTTGGCAAAGAGGGACTCCTCCTTCTTTCTCGGCGGCTCCCGCATCAGACTCTCCGTATCGTTCTCGTCCACCCCCAGTGCAAGTGCCGGAAGGGAATCCGTGATCAGATTGATCCAAAGGATGAATCCTGCCTTCAAAGGCGCCGGCAGCCCTGCCGCGATGCTCAGAAGCATAGTCAGAATCTCTCCCAGATTAGAGGATAGCAGAAACAGTACTGACTTGCGGATGTTCTCATAAATGCCCCTGCCCTCCCGAATCGCTGTGTGGATCGTCGCCACATTGTCATCCATCAGCACGAAGTCCGCGGCGCCCCTGGCCACGTCAGTACCTCCTTCCCCCATAGCGATCCCGATATCCGCCGCTTGCAGGGAGGGTGCGTCGTTGACGCCATCCCCCGTCATTGCTACAATTTTATGTAAACTTTTATACCCCTCCACGATACGCACTTTATGCTCAGGCGTCACCCTTGCAAAGACTCTCAGCGAGGGCAGCCGCTGCAAAAAATTCTGCTCCCGCAGATGATCCAGCTCCCTGCCTGTGATACATTCCTCGGGACGACTTGCGATTCGCAGTTCTTGGGCAATGGAAAAAGCAGTGTCCGGATGATCCCCTGTAATCATCACCGTTGTGACTCCCGCCTGCGCAAATCCCTGCACCGCCTCCGCCGCCTCCGGCCTGATGGGATCCTTCATACTGACAAACCCCAAAAACACCAGATCCCGCTCGCTCATGTTTCCTGACGGCTCCATAGCGATCGCCAGCACCCTTCTGCCCTCTCCCGTCAGCCGTTTCTGCACACTAAGCAGCCTGTCTCTCTCTTGCACAGTAAGCGGTCTGCTGCCGTTTTCCGATAAGCAGCTGCCACAGCATTCCAGGACCCGTTCCGCCGCGCCCTTTGTGTAGGCAACCTCGCCGCCAGTCTCCCGATGCTTTGTCGTCATCATCTTTCTCTCCGCATCAAAGCCGATCTCCCGAAGTCTGGGATACCGCCCTCTGATCTCATCGATCGAAATACCGCAGTCCACCGCCAGATGCAGGAGGGCCAGCTCCGTGGGATCCCCCATCTCCTGTCCCGGCTGTCCGTCATTGCAAAGAACACATCCCAGAAGGAAGCGGCTTACACAGCCATTCTCCCTGCCTGCCGAAATGCCGCCTCCAAGAAACGCTCCAAACCCGTCCTGCCCTAAAAGCCTTCCGTTCAGATAACATTCCGTCACCGTCATCCGATTCTGCGTCAGCGTACCCGTCTTGTCCGAGCATACCACCTCCACTGCTCCCAGCGTCTCCACCGCCGAGAGTTTGCGGACGATGGTCTTCGCCTTTACCATACGCGAAACGCTCAAAGCCAAAACAATAGTCACGATTGCGGGCAGCCCCTCCGGCACAGCCGCTACCGCCAGCGAAACAGACGTCAAAAGCATCTCTCCCACATTGCGTTTCTGCAACACCGCCACCACAAAAAGGAGGGCACAGATTCCCACTGCCAACGCACTTAAAACCTTTCCCAGCTCCCCCAGGCGAATCTGCAGCGGTGTCGGCTTCTCCTGATGACCATGCAGCATATCCGCAATGTGCCCGACACGGGTATCCATTCCCGTAGCCGTCACCACGCCACATCCTCTGCCCCGCGTCACGTAGGTAGACATATACGCCATGTTTCTGCTGCTGTTCTCCGCTTCTCCCGTCTCCACGAAATTGGCATCCTTTTCCACGGGCACAGACTCTCCTGTTAGGGTAGACTCTTCCGCGTAAATGCCTAAACTTTCTATTAGTCTGACGTCTGCCGGCACCCGATTTCCCGCTTCTAAGATCACCACGTCACCAGGCACCAGTTCCTCTGCCGGCAAGTCCACCCGCACGCCGTCCCTGAGCGCTACTGCCCTTGGCTGGGAAATCTTCTTAAGCGCCTCCACCGCGCGCCCTGCCTTTCCCTCCTGAATGATGCCCACCGCAGCATTGAGGGCAACCACTGCCACAATAATGATGGCGTCTCCAAACTCGTAAAGCATCATGGAAATTGCCATCGCGACCACCAGGATCAAAACGAGCGGATCATTCAACTGCTCCAGGATCCGCTTGGCGAGGCTCTTTTGTTCCTGCTCCCGCAGCTTGTTTAATCCATACTTTTTCCTGCGCTCTGCGACTTTTTTCCCGTCAAGTCCCCTCTCCGCGTCCGTCTGTAGTCCCTGAATTGCCTCCGAAACGGTCCTGTTTTCATACATACGCGCATCCTCCCGTCTTTTTTGACCCGCCGCTGCCCGACACCTGTCTTGTCCCGGGAGGGCTTGTCATTTCTTTTTAAGGTATATGCGGGAATAAGCAGAGTTAGAAGTAAACAAAATAAGAGACCACCGTCTAGTAGCCTCTTATCTTGTCCGTTCCGTCGTCTACGGTATTCTCAATTTTTTTCACCACCACATAGTAGCCGGCGCGGCCTGCAAGTTCCACAAATACCCTGTCACCGACCTTATGTCCGAGCAGTGCTTTCCCCAGCGGAGACTCCGTGCTGATCAATCCCTTCAAGGAATCCTCCCGCACTGTCGTCACCAGCTTATAGGTTTCCGTCAGATTATCCCCCTCAAAGAAAACCTCTACGGTATTGTTCATGCCGACCTCGTCCTCTGCGGATTCGTCAGAAATGATCACTGCCGTCCTGATCATTCGTTCCAGATAGCGGATGCGGCTCTCATTTCGGTTCTTCACCTTCTTCGCCGCATGGTATTCAAAGTTCTCGCTCAGATCACCGTGGGCTCTGGCCGCCTTCACATCCTCAAGCGCTTCCTTTCGCACCACCAGTTTGCGATATTCGATCTCCTCCTCCATCTTTTGAATGTCCTGCCTTGTCAGTTCATTATACATGCCTCTCCTCATTTCACTGTTCATTCATGCTTCTCTTGACAAACTGCCGCATGAATACACAATACATCCGTTTCCGTTCAAACATTTTATGAGTTTACCATATAATCGAGCAGGCGGTTGACGTCCTCAGGCTCATGCGCAACGATCTCCATTTCCGGAATCGCATTGTCCGCAAAGAGCTTTGTAAGCGCTACATATTTTGTCAGCTGAGACTTCAAGTTCAGTCTGTCCCCCTCTTTGGTCACTAACTCCACTGTGCCCTTGCACTGATTTACTACTTCGAAAAACTTCTCAGGATCATCAATATTCATTACTCTCATCTCTTATTCCTCCCTTACCTTTCTTCTATTAGGCAACTGCAAAATGTCTCTCTTTCTTTGCCGCCCTAACTTATAACACCTTTTATCGTTTTTGTCAAATCATTCATTGTTCCTCTTTAGATACAAAATGCAGGACAAAAAAGAAAAAATTTTTGTTGACAAAGTAAAATTCCTATAGTATATTAATAAATGTCCGAGCGATACAGTCGGACGATAAGCGCGAGTGGCTCAGTTGGTGGAGCGCGACCTTGCCAAGGTCGAGGCCGCGGGTTCGAGTCCCGTCTCGCGCTCTTCGTTAAGAGTTGGGAAGCCTTAAATAAAAGACTTCCCGATTTTTTTATTTAAAAAAGTCTGATTACACATGATTACACTGCTAACGCCAATACTTTAAATGCTTAATGCCCGTTCAATATTTTCTTGTGTCTGTGAATCGGTCTGCCTGCTAAAGCAGTAGCATTTTAAGGTTGTTCTTTCGTCTTCATGACCTACTAAATCTCTGATAGTGTTTAAATTGACCGTCCTGCTGTCAATCAGTGTGGAGATATATGTTTTTCTGATTTTATGCATACTCTTTTCACTGATACCAATATAGCGGCAATATTTACGGATACGGGTATCTAAGGCTTTACTATGTATTCTTTGCCCGTCCTTGCCAACAAAGATATATTCGCTTTTTTCATGTCCGTTTTCCTTATTCCATGCCTTTACCATATCCAAGATAAGAATCGTCCCGATATCCTCCCGCGCACTATCTCTGACAACGGCATAATACACCACCGCCAGATCCATAAAAGCCCTGTGCGATATCTCTTCAAACAACTTCTTATTCTGTTCCGCATTGATGAGATTTTCCCATCTTTTGAATCCCGATATGTCAAAATCCAGCGCATCATCCTCCTCATGCTTCAGGATCAGCCTGTAGACCTCATCCACAATCTCTCCAAACCTCATCCCAGCGGATTCATACTCCCGGTAAAACTTATCCAAATACACGCAGGGCCCGATATCTTCTTCGTTTTTCATAACCGCAATCCCGGTCAATTTCACATTATTATTTTTCGTAACACTATGTTTTTTGACCTGAAATCTACCATCCGCTTTTACACGGATTTCTTTTAATACATTTTCTGTAAATTCGTCAATTTGCATCAGCCATATCTTCTGATGGACAAGAACTCATGAAACCGTTCAAATTCACAAATGACGGTGATGGCTTCCAAATGTTGAACTCTCGTCTCACTGAACTTTCTTATGAAGACGACAACATCATCATCGGTCTTGAATCGACGGCACACTACGGTGACAACCTTGTTAGATACCTTGTTGCCTGTAATTACAACGTGTGTGTACTAAACCCCATCAAAACCTCGGTCATGCGCAAAGATAACATTCGAAAGACTAAGACTGACAAGGTCGATACATTCATCATTGCCAAAACACTTATGCTGCAGACTTCCTATGTTGACCAGGTCTTCCCGGAACTGCAGTATTTCTTCAAGTCCGGTCTGCATCAGAAGGCTGTCTATGCTCTTTTGAAAGAGGCTCCTGCGCCTCAGGGCATCGCTTCCATGCATATGACTCATCTGAGCCACCTCCTCGTGACTGCCTCACACGGCCACTTTAAGAAGGAGCAGGCGAAAGATTTAAGAGTTTTTGCACAGAAGTCTGTCGGTGCTAACGACAGCGCCCTATCTATTCAGATCACTCACACCATTGCACAGATCGAGTTACTGGATAGCCAGTTAAACAGTGTCGAGGCTGAAATGATACAGATCATGAAATTCAATGATTCTGTTATCATGACCATTCCGGGTATCGGTTACATCTATGGCGGAAGGCCGTTCGCATTACAATGCCCTCGGGCACTGTGCCGGCAAACTTGTCAGGATCATCCGGAAGATGCTCACTGACGGCGTCAAATTTACCCTCGACTAAGAGGTCTGTATACCAATATCGGTAGATTTTGAAAATGCACCCTTTGGGAGCTTTATTAAAGTTACCCTTTTTTACCACCGATAGGAAAAAGAATTTTTTGCTAATTTAGGCTTGACTTTTCATAGCCGGTCTCCTTTCTGTTGGGTGGAAGATAGTCCTTTGACTTGCTCCGTTCGATTTTTCTCATATAGGGGCGTTATTAAAACACCCCTATAGTAACGCCTGCTGATTAACTTTTAGTAATGGCTTCTACCTTGCCACGTTGGTTAAAGAAAATATTGATATCTTCACCGATTTTGACCTGCGGAATTCCTATCTCCTTTTTAACGAAAAAGCGTTTCGCTCTCATGCCGGTAGTGTGCTCGTCGGAATAACCTACTGATATTGTCATGCCCTCAACAAGTTTACCATTTGGAGTGGTAAATCCCACCGGTGCATATCCGATCAATTTAGCTTTCATGCTGTTCCTCCTTTCCGCTTCTGCTGATATCCGCGTCCGCTGTTTGTTTCGGTTGCGCTTCCGTTGCCTTTACTTTACTATATTTTTATGATATATTGATTTACGAATTTAGCGGAAATTTTATTTCCGCAGAAGGGGTTGGATTTTATGAGGAACAAAAGAAAGGAAATAATCAAAACCAATATTCAGGTTATTAGAGAAGCGTTAGGCTATACTCAGAAACAACTGGGCGAAAAATTGAAGGTTGATGCTAAGACAATTCGTAACTATGAATATTTCAAGACCAATTTGCCCATTGAGAAAGCTGTAATTCTTTCAAAAAATTTGGTTATTCTTTAGACTGGCTTTACCGTGAATCTTCAGATGAAAGCGCAACTCTGAAACCGTTGAACCCAAACGAATTTCAAAATTCAACGTTGATATTAGAGACTTTGTCTCTCGCTCCAATGACAAGATTCACTTTGCTTTTCCTGATTACTATTGGAATTACATAAAACAGCGTAATACGCTTTCTTCATCAAATCTGTCTAAACATGAAATGAAAAGAGAAATCGTCAAATTGGATGCTTCATACAAGAAGGATTCAAATCGTGTTTATTATCGCGTTTCGATTCCCGAATCTAAATTTTCCACTTTTATACATTACGGCGATTCGCTTATTCCTTACGTGGATTCTGCCTCTGACTCTGGTTGTTATCCAGCACCCTAGGTGCTCCAGATCTTTCTTATATTCGTCAAATTGAAT
>ERZ777011.215-NODE-215-length-94774-cov-15.800726_pt1 | contig 94774 bp, 88 predicted proteins | sample MGYA00374964_ERZ777011 | MGnify/ENA primary metagenome ERZ777011 (study PRJEB29310, sample SAMD00008975) | mouse gut metagenome | study: EMG produced TPA metagenomics assembly of the Metagenome analysis of fecal microbiota from mouse which was promoted... | reverse complement strand
ACTTATTAGAAAATTATATGTATTATTATTTTGTAATATATCGTTAATATAATATCTTAATGAAAAAAAGAGCTTTAAGCTCTTTTTTTGAAACAAAAAATTCTCACTACTTATGTAGTGAGAATTTTTAATTTATATTTTTTCTTTTGCCCAAATGATTAATCTTGCACTAGAATCATCTGTACATGTTGATAATGAAATTTCTCTTGCTCCGCCTGTATCTCTTCTCATATATTCAGCATCGTCTGGTGTTGTTTGATATATATTATATATTTCATATACAACAGTTTCTGTTGCACTTGTTATGTAAATTGTATCTCCTTTTTGTAATTTCTTATTATTTGAGAAAAACATTCCATTTCTATAATTATGACCTACAATAACTGTATTACCTGGTTGGTTTAATCCTGGTCCATAAAGAACTGCAACTGCAACTTCTATTGAATGTTTTGTAACTTGATCTAAAATTGGATATTCACATTTAGTTTTAGGAATATTTATTTTACCAAGCATTTCATAACCTTCATACATTACTTTTGGAGTTTCAGTATTCTCTGTGTTTTCATCCGCTACAACTTCTGTTCCAGAAGCTGATTCATTAGGAACATTCTCTCTTTCTATTATTTCAGGTTCTTCAACATCTGGATTCTCCTCAGCAACAGTATTCGTAACTTTTTTCTTTCTTACGCTTTTTGTTGCTTCTTCAAATTCTGCCATTGCTGATTGAGCATTATTTGTCTTTGTATTTTTGTTGTAAATATCATATCCAAAATATCCTACAATACCTAATATAACAACTATTAATACAACTAATAGCATTGTTAATATATCACCATACTTATTCCCTGCTTTTTTAAACATAACTTTTTCCTCCGTTCATAAGAAAATTTACATAACTAAAAAACTTCTTTACATAATTATATTATAGCATACTTTGACAAAAATTTCAAATTTATTCTAATATAGCTTTAATTCTTCTAACTCCGGCAGATGATGCTTCTTCTTTCTTAATTTTAAAATGACCTAATTCACCAGTAGATTTTACATGAGGTCCTCCACACAATTCCAAAGAAACATCTCCAATTTTATAGACTGTAACTATATCTCCATACTTGTCTAAAAACATAGCCTCAGCTCCAAGTTCAATTGCTTCTTCTTTTTTCATTTCTAATTTTTCAACTGGTATGTTTTGACTAATATATTCGTTTACCAAATCTTCTGTTTTTTGTTTTTCTTCATCAGTCATTTTAGCACCATGTGAAAAATCGAATCTCATTCTATCTGCTGTTATGTTACTTCCTTTTTGATGAACATGTTCTCCTAATACTACCTTTAATGCTGCATTTAAAAGATGTGTTGCTGTATGATATTTTGTTTCAACTTCACCAGTTGAAGCAAGTCCACCTTTAAATTTTTGTTCACTTCCCATTCTAGATTTTGCTTGATGTTCTGCAAATAATCTTTGATAATCTGACATATCAACTTCCAAACCTTGTTCTTTTGCAAGTTCTTCTGTCATCTCTGGTGGGAATCCATAAGTTTCATATAAATTAAATACTGCTTCTGTTTCAATAACTTTCTTTCCAGCATTTTTTGCTCTATTAGCTACTTTTTCAAACTCTTTTTCACCATTTTGAAGAGTTTTAACAAATTTATCTTTTTCTTCTATTATAACTGTTTTTATAATATCTCTATTAGCATCTAATTCTGGATATAATTCTTTCAAACTATCAATAGAAACATCTATAATTTCTGGTAATACACTCAAATCTATTTCTAATTTATTTAAATGTCTTGTCATTCTACGAAGTAATCTACGAAGTATATAACCTCTATCTACATTACTTGGTCTTCCACCATCTTCAATAATCATCATACTTGAACGCAAATGTTCAGCAACAATTCTTCTACTTTGAATTAAATCTACTTTTTGAAGCTTCACTAATTTTTCCATTACAGGAGCAAAAAGTTCAATTTCAAAAGGTGTTTCTTTGCCTTGTAAAAGCATTGCCATTCTTTCTAATCCAAGACCAGTATCAACATTTTGTTGTTTTAATTTAGAATATCCATTTTTATCTTTGTAAAATTCCATGAATACATTGTTCCAAATTTCTACATATTTACCACAACCACAAGATGGATTACATTCAGGAGAACATTTCTCTTTTCCTGTATCATAAAACATTTCTGTATCTGGTCCACAAGGTCCTTCTTCTCCTGCTATCCACCAATTATCATCTTTTCCAAAGAAATATATTCTTTCTTCTGGTATTCCTGCTTTTTTCCATGCTTCAAAAGCAACATTGTCTCTATCACAGTCTTCGTCTCCTGCAAAACATGTTACAGATAATTTTTCATTTGGTATTTGTAGCTCTTTTGTTAAAAATTCATAACTCATTGCTATTGATTCTTCTTTAAAATAATCTCCCAAAGACCAATTTCCAAGCATTTCAAAATATGTTAAATGACGATTATCTCCAACTTCATCAATATCATTTGTTCTAACACATTTTTGAAAATCTGTAAGTCTTGTTCCAGCTGGGTGTTTTTCGCCTAAAAGATATGGCACTAATGGTTGCATTCCAGCAGTAGTAAATAAAACAGATGGATCATTTTCTGGAATTACTGGTGCTGACGGAATAATTTTATGTCCATGATTTTCAAAAAATTTTAAATATTTATTTCTAATTTCAATTGCTTTCATTAAAAAAATTCTCCCTCACATAATTTTTGACTTTTAAATTATATTATATTTTACATAATATTTCAAGTTTTACGCATAATTTTTTCCTAAATTGTCATAATAAGAATATAAATACGAAAATATGTAAATTTAAAGGAGGAACATAAATTGAAATCAACTGGTGTTGTAAGAAGAATAGATGATTTAGGTAGGGTTGTAATTCCAAAAGAAATACGAAAAGTTTTACGAATTAAGGAAGGTGCACCTTTGGAAATATTTACTGATAAAGAAGGAGAAATCATTTTAAAGAAATATTCTCCAATTGGAGAACTTACAGAATTTGCTTCAAGTTATGCTGAAACAATTGCAAAAACAACTGGTCATATTGCTTGCATTACGGATACAGATACTGTTATCGCTGTTTCTGGTGGTTCAAAAAAGGATTTTTTAGAGAAAACTTTAAGCAAAGAACTTGAAGAAGTTATGGAAAATAAAGAAATATTTAAAAGTAAAGAAAATAATGAAATAGCAATTCCTGTAACACAAAATGAAGGTAGAGAAAGAATTTATAATTCACAAGTTATCTACCCTATAATCTCAGACGGAGATGTTATTGGAAGCGTTATATTAATGGCAAAAGAACCTACTAAACAAATGGATGAATCAGACGATAAGGTTGCACAATCTGCTGCTGGTTTTCTTGGAAATCATTTAGAAATTTAATATAAAAAATAAAGATACTAGTTTTAATGAATTAGTATCTTTTTAATATTTAATAATAGTGATATATTTTTCTTCAAATCTTAATCTGTCGCTAAACTTGCACATAAATTCTTAATTCATTGGAACATTATTAGTCATTTTTACTACCATTATTCCATCTATTTCTGCAACTGAACCTTGTGCTGGGAATATTGGCATATCTTTAAAATATTGAGTTCCACATACTTTAAAATAATCTTCTACTGAGCAGAAATTTGGTTGAATTCCTAAATATACTTGCATAAATTTTCTCCAAGTTTCTGTCATTCCCCAATAATTTCCATGAAAAATTGGTCCATTTGCAAAACCACCCAAAGTCAAATAATATAAATCTGATACAGGTTGCGTGTTAGTTTCGTCAACAATTCCACAAATTAGCCATTGTTTATCTGGTGTATATCCTTCACAATTTTCTATTCTATCTACCATTCTAAGTGCAATAGAATATGCTTGATTATATTTCATTCTTACGCCTGTATAAGTAGCATTTGCTGCTAAGAAATATGTTACTGCAATTATAAATAATAATACAATACTAATCCATTTGAAGATTGCACCTTTATTTAATTCAAAATTCTCTAAAACCACCATCATGAATGGTATCATTAGAATAAGACCAGCTGTATTTAAAGGATAACAAATTGTTTCTGGTGCTATTAATATTACAAAATTCAAACCTATTGGTAAAACTACTGTCATAGCACAAATTAAAATTGCATCAATTATTTTTTTCTTTTTGTCATCTACTTTTCTAAATGTCAATACAAAAATTCCAGCTATTCCAACTACAAGATATAAAATTTTATAAAAAATATTTCTAGACATACAAGGATTATTTACAATATCTCCACCAATAAAGAAATTAATAAAATATCCATATATTTTAAGTATTGATTGTGGTAAATTTTCCAAAGTATTCATTAAGCTAACATCACTTGCACCACCATAAGAGCTAAGTTTGGTTTCATAAATACTTAAAGCAATCTGTTCTGTTACCCAATATAATCCTAAACCTACTATTACCGATAATATACTTATTCCAATATCTATAAATAATTTTTTGTAATCTTTATTATTAAATACTTCTACTATTGGTCTTATTATGCAAAGACCAATTATTACTCCTATATAACTTTGGTATAAAGCAAGTGTAAGCATTGTAAATATACTGCCAAAACAAGCGCCTAACACTTTATGCTTTTCTCTATATATGCACCATACTGCAAGTGTTCCAAAAAGAAATGCATAACAATAAGCATCTGCTGTATATGAATATAACAATGTCATTGTTAAACATGGTGAAACTTCCAAAAATATTGCTGTTATAGCACAAGATATTTTTGATTTTAATTTCAACAAATCTACTATAAACACTGAGGTTATTGCTGTTATAACAATACTTATAATTGTTGTAATAGTAGGAATCGCTAGATTTTTTCTTAATGTATCTATTATATTAATCATCCATCTACCAGATTCAGTTTCTACTTGTCCTGCTGAATATGTAATATAATTCCATAATCCATCTGGACTAACTATCATAACTGATAATAGAACAATATGAGTAATTAAACCTACTATCAAAGCAATTGTAATAGTAATTTTTTTATTAGAATCGAACCACTTTCCGAAGCCTTTCAAGGCTTCTTCTGGTGATTTGATTCTAAAATCTTTTATTTTTTTGATTATATTCTCCATTTTAATCATCATCCTCCAAAATTCCTATATCTATATCTACCTCTTCTGTATATTCGTCATCTTCTTTATTTGCTTCATCTTCTGCATACATTCTAGCAAGAATTTCTTCATCTGATAATTCTGATGTATCTTCAACTAATTCATTTTCCATTGGTGTTTCTTCAACTGAAAAATCAACATCATCATATAAATTAATAATTTCGTCTAAATCCTTTGCAAACTCTTTAAGCATAACAATCTTTATATTTATATCTTTTCCTTTGCAATAATCATCTAAAACTCTTTTTAATTTGAATATAAATTTAGCTTCTTCTTTAAGTTCGTCTTTATGTTTTATTGCTCTATCAATAAGCATTTCTTTAATTAAAACAATATCTTCGTTACTTGCACATGTGATTCTTTGGAACATTTGATATGGATCATAATGATTTAATATTGGTTTGTCCATACATTCATTAGCAAATTTATCATAAAACAATTCCATTTTCATTGGAATACATCTAAAAATACTATCTGCTTTTTCACGATACATCTTATCTTCCAATTTTCTGTTAAGTTCATGGAAATGCTCCAATATTTCTTCCATGTCTTCTCCAACATCAATACCTATTCGTGACAATTGTTCATCAATATTATCACAAAATACAGATTTCTTTGCTGCATCTGCCATACCTTCTAAGAAAATAGATTTTATAAATTTCATATCATAATCAATTAATCCACGTCTACTAAAATAACTGAAATATGCAAATAATTTTACTAAATCTATAAGTTGAAGTCTAGCATTTCTAATATCTTCCAAAACTTCTTCTATGATTCCTGGGAATTGATCATCAGAAATTTTCCAATATTCTTCTGTAAGCAATCTTTTATGACCTGGTAGTTTTTCTGTATCTATTGTATTTATAATAACTTCCATATCATTTTTAAAAGCTTTCATATCAAAAATTCTAGTACGCACATATATTTCAATAAATTTAAAGAATCTATAATCTGATTTAAAATTGAAATAATAGTTATTATCGAATTCTTTAATATAAAACTGTCTATTATCCATTAAAACTCTTGAAGAAACAAGTATAGCCTTATACTCTTCATTACTATTAATATTTATAAATTTATCCTTAGTAATTTTACCTGCTTTAATTTCAAAAGAAACAGCTATTGTAAATATAAGCATTGTTTGTAAAACTCTTAAATTAGTATTTGGATAGCAACGATTTACCGTTTCAAATACTTTTTTAAAATCATTCAAAGCATGTTTTAAAATTCTTAAATTTCTAGTTCCACTTTTTATGAATGTACTAGTAATTAATGCAGTATGCTCTCTTAAAAATCTAATTAAATCTGGATTGTTTTCATACCTCATCAGCAAACCATTAATAATATAATTGAATTTAGGTGCATATTCAAAAGTTTCACCAATTAATTTTTCTTTAATTCTTTCATAATCATTAGCTTTATCAAAAACATACTCTATTTTTTCACTAATCTTTTCAACCATTGGTTTATCTGCTTTTAATAAATTACCTTCTTTATCTAGTAAATATGTTGCAATAAAAGTTTTCATTTCCAAATTTGAACTTTTTAATTTTGTAGAAAGCTCTTTTTCATTACATATAATAATCGTTTTTATATGGTCATGCTCTACGAAATTATTAATATATCCTAAGATATCTATAACATCTACATTAGCTCTCTCTAAGTCGTCAAAGCACAAAACTTTGTCATCTGTTGCAAAGAAATTTCCATAATCTATTTTATCACCATTTTGTGTAACTCCGAAAAAATTAGCCATATCAAGACCAGTTTTTGCATATTCTGGTATATTAGTTTGACCATGAGCACCCATATATTTTTTCAAATTTTTATCCATAAGTTGTGTAGTTTCAATAAATATTTTTTTGCTTATATCTTCCAAATTAGAAATACCATACAAAGACATATAAATTGTAGTATATTTTCTACCATTTAATTGTAATGACTCTATTTTATTTCTTACTTTATGATTCCAAAAATAAGTTTTTCCACTACCCCATTCACCATTTATCATAATAGCATAGTCTGTGTAATCTGCTCTAACATAATCTAAAATACTTTCAACTAATTCTTCCATTTACTTATCCTTTCTAATCTTTTGCAATAACTAAACCAAGAACAGTTTTAGCACCTGCTCTTTTTAGTTCTTTTGTACATTCTTCAAGCGTTACACCAGTTGTATATATATCATCTATTAAAATTATATTTTTGCCTTTAACTGTATTTTCATCTATAATTTTAAATACATTTTTTACATTGGTTGTTCTACCTTCTAAATTTAGAGAGCTTTGTCTTGTATTATCTTTTATTTTTATTAATACATTTTCATTATAAGTTATCCACAATTTATCTGCTATCTGTTTAGAAAATAGTTCAGTTTGATTATATCCTCTTGCACATTTTTTATTTTTATGCATAGGAACTGGAATTATTATATCATAAAATTTCAAAATTCCACATATTTTTTTATTTTTTAAGATTATTTTTGAAAACATTTCTGAAATTATTGGTCTATCAAAAAACTTATATTGTAAAATTAGTTTTCTTATTATTTTTTCATATTTAAAAAAATATATCAAATAATCTAATTTCTTATTTCTCAATTTTATTACTTTTATAGTTTCATATTTTTCTACTCTTTTTATACATTTATCACAAATTACTTCACCGTATTTTTTGCAAAAAATACATTTTTTCGGAAATAAAAAACTAAGGGCTTTTTCAAAAAACATAACATTTTCCTTCCTTGCCCCTAGTTATAATTAATTATTTTAAACCTTCTAATCTTTCTGTTACTGCTTCAAGCATTTTTTTATAATTTGCTAACTTTTCTTTTTCTTCATTTATCTTCTTTTCTGGTGCTTTATTTACAAAACCAGGATTTGAAAGCATCTTTTCTCCTCTTTGAACTTCTGCTTCTAATTTTTTCTTTTCACCTTCAAGTCTTGCAATTTCTTCTTTAATATCAACCAAATCTTCAAGTGGCATATATAATTCTATATCATCTTGAATAATACTAATTGCGTCTTGTCCAATTCCTTCCTTATTATTTTGAATTTTTATTTCACTTCCAAAACCTAATTTTAATAAGAATTCTTTTGCTTCATTAACTTCGTTTTCATACTTTGTAGTAACAAATATAAGTTTAGCTTTTTTAGATGGATGTATATTCATATTTGCTCTTACATTTCTTATTCCAACTATCATTTCTTTTAATTTTTCAACGATATTATCATTTTCATTATATTCTACTCGTTTTTTAATTTTTGGGAAATGTGTCATCATTAAATCTTCATCAGTATAATTTACTAAGCAATCGTAAATTTCTGATGTTACAAATGGCATAAATGGATGTAATAATTTTAAGCTATCTCCAAATACATAATTTAATACAAAACTTACTGCTATTTTTTCGTCTTTGTTTTCACTATATAATCTTGGTTTTACCATTTCTATATACCAATCACAAAATTCATTCCAAATAAAACTATATATATTATCAAGAGCAATTCCTAAATCATAATCTTCAATATTTTTAGTAACTGTTTCAATTAAATTGTCTAATTTATTTAATATCCATCTATCCTCAATTTTTAGCATTTCAGATTTATACATACCTGTTTTTTCATCTTTTGCTTTACTATCAAATTCCATTATATCTTCTTTACTAGCTAAATTATTTATAATGAATTTAGAAGCATTCCATATTTTATTTGCAAAATTTGAAGCTTGATCTAATTTCTCAGGCATATATCTAATATCATTACCAGCTGTTGTTCCACTAATTAAAGAAAATCTTAAAGCATCTGTACCATATTTTTCTATTATTTCTATTGGATCAATACCATTTCCAAGAGTTTTACTCATTTTTCTGCCTTGACTATCTCTTACTATTCCATGAATTAAAACATCACTAAATGGCTTTTCTCCCATAAGTTCAATTCCTGAAAATACCATTCTTGCAACCCAGAAGAATATAATATCATAACCTGTAACTAACACATTTGTTGGATAAAAATCTTTTAAATCTTCTGTTTTATTAGGCCATCCAAGTGTTGAAAAAGGCCATAATGCTGAACTAAACCATGTGTCCAAAGTATCTTCATCTTGATGTAAATGTGTGCTTCCACATTTTTCACATTTTTCTGGGACTGTTTTTGAAACATTAATATGATTACATTCTTCACAATAATATGCTGGAATTCTATGTCCCCACCATAATTGTCTTGAAATACACCAATCTTGAATATTTTCTAACCAATTAAAATATGTTTTTTCATATCTTTTTGGAACAAATCTAATATCATCATTTCTTACTGCTTCAATTGCTGGTTCTGCTAATGGTTTCATTTTTACAAACCATTGCTCAGAAATTTTTGGTTCTATTGTATTTTTACATCTTTCGCATTTTGCAACATTATGAGTATAGTCTTCCTCTTTTACTAAGCTACCTAATTCTTTTAATTTTTCTACAATTTTCTTTCTGGCTTCTAGTAAATCCATGCCTTTATATTCTGGTACTAAATTGCCCATTTTAAAGTTTTCATCAAAAACTTCAATAATGTCCAAATTATGTCTTAAACCAGCATTATAGTCATTTATATCATGTGCAGGTGTAATTTTAACACAACCAGTTCCAAAATCTTTTTCAACAAAACTATCTGCAATTATTGGAATTTCCTTATTCATAATTGGTAATATACAAGTTTTTCCAACTATATCTTTATATCTCTCATCTTCTGGGTGAACTGCAACTGCTGTATCTCCAAGCATTGTTTCTGGTCTTGTTGTTGCTACTACTACATACTCATCCTCTGTCCCAGATATTTTATATCTAATATGCCATAAATGAGATGCTTCTTCATGGTATTCAACCTCTGCATCAGAAATTGAAGTATTACAACTTGTACACCAGTTTACCATTCTTTTTCCCTTATAGATAAGCTTTTTATTATACAAATTAACAAATTGTTCAAGAACAGCATCAGATAAACCTTCATCTAATGTAAATCTTTTTTTGCTCCAATCACAAGAACATCCTAATTTTCGTTGTTGATTTTCAATTGTACCACCATAAAGCTTTGTCCAGTCCCAAGCCTCTTCTATAAATTTTTCTCTACCTAAATCATATTTTGTTTTTCCTTCTGATGCTAATTTTTGAACTACTTTCATTTCAGTAGATATTGAAGAATGATCTGTTCCTGGAACCCATAAAGTTCTAAAACCTTGCATTCTCTTATATCTAATTAAAATATCTTGAAGTGTATCATCTAAGGCATGTCCCATATGCAATTTTCCAGTTACATTTGGTGGTGGCATCATAACACAAAAAGTTTCCTTTGATTTGTCTTCTGATGGTTTAAAATATCCTTTTTCTTCCCACTCTTTATAAAGTCTATCCTCAAAATCTTTTGGGTTAAACTTATCATTTAATTTGTGATTTTCCATAATATGTCCCCCTTTATATTAATTTTATATACAAACAAAAAAGCTCTGCCACTTATAAGGGCAAAGCTTGTAGTTTCACGGTACCACCTTACTTATTTACTATTTCTAATAAATATCTCTAACAAATTTAACGCATCTTACACGAATATATCTACTATAATTTCAATATATCAACTCCAAAGCTACATTCAGTTTATCTTTTCTATAAGAAGCTTTCAGCAAATTACTTCTTTTCTCTTATCTAGCAGTGTAAACTTACTCCTCTTTTTCATAGTTTTTATGTATATTTAATATATTAACACACTTTTATTTTAAAATCAAGAAAAATTTAATTTTCTTCTTAACATAATTTGTTTAAAATATTTCAGTATTAATGTTTTATATATTTCTTTCCTGTTCTCTAATATGTTCCTGAAATTTTTCATACATTTCTTTTTGAGCATCTACTGGTAACTGTACAAATTGGTTTAAAAGCATTTTGCCTTCTTCATGTATATTATATAATTTTGCATATAGTTCCACTCTTTCTTCCAGTGGAAGTATTGCAAAATTTTCTAATATCAACTCTGCTATATCGTTTCTATCGCTATTTTCAGAAAATCTTTGATTTCTACTTTGAGTTCTTTCATTCTCTTTATATCTTTTGAAAATTTTTTCAAAATCTACTAATTCCTTTTCCTTTGTTCGAACTTTAATATTAGTAAATTTATAGAAATCTTTAGCTTCTGGGTCATAAAAAACCATTCTTATTTTTCCATCAGCAGTCAACATGCAACCACCTGTTTCAATTTTTCTACTCTCGTAAACTACATTATTTCTAATCCCCTGTGAATAGCCATTCAAATCACCAAAAGAAAAATTATCATACCATCTTCCCTCTGCTGGATGAGTATGACCAATCAATACAACTACACCTTCATTAAGTGTACCCTCTTGCACTCTATTCGCAATTCTCTCCAAAGCCCCTACCATTGTACTATCATATATAGCTACTCTTCTTTGAACATCTGAATTATGTGCTAAAAAATTAGTAATTTCAATCTTATTTTTGTTTACACAACTACTAGGGCAACATAAAAAAAATGTATGTTCACAACCTGTATTATTTGTTTTATCTGCAATATCCACTAATTGTCTAAATACATCTTCATTTATTATTACTTGATTATCTGGTAATGTTTTTAGAAATTGATTTGGTATTGGCGTCATTTCTCCAAAATTACAATTATTTTGTTCTACATATTTTTTTGCAGCTGGTTTATTGTTTAGAAATTCAATTAAATTCATACTTCTCCTTGACCATATTTTCTGTTCAAAATTATTATATATTAGAACAATTTTGGGTTGTACTATAACTATTTGGCTGGGGTACTGTGATTCGAACACAGGAATGTCGGAGTCAGAGTCCGATGCCTTACCGCTTGGCGATACCCCAATATAATTCGTATATATCTAATTAAACACTTTTTCCAATAAAAGTCAATATATTCTTGACTAAAAAAAATCAAAATTATATAATAGTATTATCATTATCTAGGAGGATTTTACTATGTATGATGAAAGTACATTTCAAAATTATATATTTTGGCTTAAAGTAAAAAGAATTTTTCTAATAGTTCTACTTACAATTATTGGTGCTGTTGTAGGTGTTGTTTTAAGTCAATTTTTAGTAGATATTTTACTTGTTTTAAATGGTGTATTTAAAACAATAATAATTGTTGCATCTACTCTACTATTTTTTGGAATATCTCTTTTAATAACTGCAAATGTTGGTAGAGATGTTCAAGAAGGTTACTGGAAAATGGCTGTTTTAAGAAAACTTACTGTTATTTCAAAAAAATTAGATGCTTTGGAAAATTTAGATACTTCTAATCCTAATCAAATTCAAACAGCTAAAAAGGTTGCAAAAGATATAAAAAAAGAAATTTCACAATAAAAAAATAAAGACTTGGTAAAAATTTGCCAAGTCTTTTATATTTTAATATCCTGGTTTTTCTAATAATTTGAACATATTTTTCTTATATTCTTCAACACCTGGTTGATTAAATGGATTTACTCCTAATATCTTTCCAGAAATTGCACAAGCTTTTTCAAAGAAATAAATTAATTCTCCAATGTTTTCTTCGTCTAATTTATCTATTTCAATCATTAAGTTTGGAACATTTCCAGTAACATGTGCTTGAACAGTTCCTTCCATAGCTTTTGAATTAACATATCCTAATGTTTTGTCTGCTAAATAATTTAAACCATCTAGATTTTGTCCATCTGTTTGAATTGTAATTTCAGATGAATTTTCTTTAACTTTTATAACTGTTTCAAATAAGTCTCTTCTTCCATCTTGGATATATTGTCCCATTGAATGTAAATCTGTTGTTAAATCAACACCTGCTGGGAATATTCCTGTTTTATCTTTACCTTCACTCTCACCATAAAGTTGTTTCCACCATTCTGTAAAATAATGAAGTTTTGGCTCATAATTTGCTAAAATTTCTATTGATTTATTTGAATTATATAATAAATTTCTAACAACAGCATATTTATAGCAATCATTATATTTTACATTTTCATCTCCGTATTTATCTTGTGCTGACTTTGCTCCCACCATTAATTTGTCTATATCAATTCCAGCAGTGGCAATTGGTAAAAGCCCTACTGCTGTTAATACAGAAAATCTACCTCCTACATTATCTGGTATAACAAAAGTTTCATATTTTTCTTCATTTGATAAAGTTTTTAAAGCACCTCTTGCTTTATCTGTTGTAACATAAATTCTTTTTCTAGCTTCTTTTACACCATATTTTGTTTCTAATACTTCTCTAAAAATTCTAAAAGCAATAGCTGGTTCAGTAGTAGTTCCAGATTTAGAAATTACATTTATAGAAATATCTTTATCACTAACAAATTCTAATAAATCATTCATATATACTGGGCTTAAATTATTTCCTGCATATACTATTTGTGGTGTTTTTCTTTTTGAATTTGGCATAGAATTATAGAAAGAATGTGATAATGCTTCTATAACTGCTCTTGCACCTAAATAAGAGCCTCCGATTCCAATTACAACTAAAACATCTGAATCTTTTTGAATTTTTTTAGCTGCTTTTTTAATTCTTGCAAATTCTTCTTTATCATAATTTGTAGGAAGTTCTAACCATCCAACATATTCTTTCTCATCATTTGCAACTTTATTTAATTCTTTATGGATCTCAACCACTTTTTCTGTATAAGCATTTACCATTTTGTCTGTAATACTTGAATTTTCAAAATTGAATTTTAACATATTAAATTCCTCCCGTTTTTATGTTGGCATCATTATATCATATATTTTTTCAAATAAGTATGTTTTTTATGTGAAATTTTTGTGCAATCATCATAATAAAAAAACGAGCAGTTCGCATGGCATAGTGCCTCGCTATTACTCGTTTTTGGGTAGGGTATATGGTATTATTTTCGAGATTTGCTTTTACAGTAGATTTAGATAAACTCTAACTGTTCCTCTAAATCTTCAATGTATTTTTTGAATTCAATCTTAAATGCCTTCAAATTTAGATACTTGGTAATTGTCTTTTCATCTCCCGTTTCAGCATATTCATTGTACACCTCATAATACACCATAAAAGTTCCATCTGCCATTCGAGCCACAAAGAACTCTTCAAGCATGTTGGTTATCTCCTTTTCCTCGCCATTTTCATATACTGTAAGTATTGACCGATACAGCTCGTCATACAGCTTATCATCACTTTGAATAACACTGAGGGTTGTTCCACCTAAGTTTAAAATTACTGGAACCCCATCACTCGCAAAATATGGTAGACAAATTTCTTCAGTCTTAAAGACTTCCAAATACTCATCTGTATCCACTGCTGTGATTTTAACAGTATCATTTTCAAAAATAATGTCGCCAATTTCGACTGTATATTCAGGTTCAGTGCTTCCACATCCAGCAAGAAACATGACTACAACCAACAGGACAAGTACTAATGTCTGTAATCTCTTTTTCATAAAGATGTCCTCCTTGTAAAGCCACAACCCTTATACCCAAACAATCATATCTTGCACTTTATTTACAACATTTGTGCATATACAAAAGCAAATCTATGTATATTATACCATATTATGTTAATTTATTCAATTTTTTAACTATCTCCTATTGTAAAATCATCAAAAAAAATATATAATTTTATGGTATTTATGCAGTTAAGGAGTATTTAAAATGGCTTTTGATGGATTTATAACAAAATCTATAATTGAAGAATTAAAACCACATTTGATTGGTGGAAAAGTAAATAAAGTATTTGAACCTACTAAAAACGATATTGTTCTTAGTATTTATTCTAATGGCAACAACTATGCACTAGCTTTATCTAGTAATCCAGAAACTTGTAGAATTGGACTTACTACATACTCAAAACCCAACCCACAAGTTGCTCCAAATTTTTGTATGCTACTTAGAAAATATTTAATTGGTAGTAAAATCATAGACATTTCTACTATGGATTTAGAAAGAACAGTTCAAATCAAATTTGAAGCTTATAATGAACTTAATGATTTAGTAATTAGAAAACTTTTTGTTGAAATTATGAGTAGACAAAGCAATATTATTTTAACAAATGAAAACAACATTATTATAGACACTTTAAAACATGTAGAATCTGGAACTCGTGAATTACTTCCAGCTCATGAATTTGAATTTACAGCTATTAATAAAGAAAGCTTTTTAAAATTGAATTCTTTTGAAGAATTTTATAACATTTTCAGTGCAAGTGAAGAAACAACTTTATCAAAAATTATGCCTTCACAATTGATTGGTTTTTCTAAAACTTTTATATTAAATACTTTAAAACAATTAAATATTTCTGATATCGATTATTCAAGAAATGATTTAGAAAAATTATATAATTACATAAAAGAAATAATTGCAAACTTTGGAACTTCAAAAATATCTTGTGTAAAATATGAAAATGATTATTGTTTAAGCTTAACTCAAAATGAAAATCCATTAAACATAAACTTCTTTATTGATGATTTTTATTATAATAAAGAAAGTTCTAATAATTTTACAAGTTCTAGAAATAACTTACTTAGAATAATATCTGGAAGCTTAAAAAAAGTTTCTAAAAAGCTTGAAAATATTAACAACAAATTAAAAGAATGTTCACATATGGATACATATAAATTATATGGTGAACTTCTTACAGCTAATTTATATAAATTCAAAAATGCTCCAAATATGGACAAAATTGAATTAGAAAACTACTATGACAATAATAATTTGATAACAATTCCACTAGATAAAAGCATGTCTATACATAAAAATATAGATAAATACTTCAAAAAATATAATAAATTGAAAAACGCTTTGGAAATCGTTTCTATTCAAAAAATTGAAGCTGAAAAAGAATTAGACTATATTCAAAGTATTGTATTTTCTCTTGAAAATGCTAAAAGCCTATCTGATATCAATGAAGTCTTTGAAGAAATTTCAGAAAACATTGTTACTAAAAAAGAAATTAATAAAAAGAACAAAAATAAAGTTAGTAAGAAGAAAAATAAAAACACAGAAATTGAAGTTTTACCAATCACAATTGATGGTTACAATGTTTATGTTGGTAAAAATAATTTACAAAATGACTATTTAAGTTTAAAATTTGCAGATAAAAATGATTATTGGTTCCATACTCAAAAAATTCATGGAAGTCATATAATTTTAAAAACTAATGGAAATATTGATGTTCCAGATGAAATTTTAACAAAATGTGCAGAACTTGCAAAAGAAAACAGCAAAGCTTCTAAATCTTCTAATGTTCCAGTCGATTTTTGTTTAGCAAGATATGTAAAAAAAGCTTCTGGCGCAAAACCTGGTATGGTTATTTATACAAATTATAAAACAATATATATTAGATAAAAATAAGTAATAAAAAACAAACATATAAATATTTAGCAAAGCAAGTATATATATGATATTATTTCGACAATTCGGACAAGCAAAATTTAGAATGAAAATTCTAAAAGCTTTCTCGTAGCGCCCTCATGTACCGCACATTGTTCGCAAGCTCACTGTGCTATGAGATTCCCTACTTGAATGCTTTAAGATTTTCTATTCAGCAATTTTGATGCACGAATTTCTCAATATAATTATATATATACTTGCTTTGCTTTTATTATTTATTATTATTTTACTAATTTGTAAGTATCTCTTGCAATCATAAGTTCTTCATTTGTTGGAACAACATATACTGAAATTCTTGAATTCTCAGTAGATACGCACATTTCTTTTCCTTTTTGTGCATTTTTTTCTTTATCCAACTCAACTCCAAACCATTCTAAATAATTACAAATTCTCTCTCTTGTTTCAAAGCCATTTTCTCCAACTCCACCAGTAAATGTTATAACATCTACACCATTTAGTGAAACAACATATTGGGCAATATATTGAGCAATTTTATAACTTTGACTATCTAATGTTAATATTGATCTTTCATCACCATCTTGGCATGCCATTTCAATATCTCTATAATCTTCTGAAACTCCTGAAACACCCCAAGCTCCTGATTGCTTATTTAATATATTCTCAACTTCATCTGGTTTTAAATCTTCAAGAGTCATTATATATGGAATAATAGACGGATCTATATCTCCACATCTTGTTGCCATTGGAATACCAGATAATGGCGTTAATCCCATACTAGTATCAACTGAATTTCCACCTTTAATAGCACAAATTGATGCTCCTTGTCCTAAATGACAACTAATAATTTTCAAATCTTTTATGTCTTTTCCCATAAGTTCTGCTACACGATTTGCAACATATCTATGACTTGTTCCATGAAACCCATATTTTCTAATTTTGTATTTTCCATAATATTTATATGGTATTTGATAAATAAATGCTTTTGCTGGCATTGTTTGATGGAAAGCTGTATCAAATACTGCAACCATTGGTTTTCCAGGCATTGCTGATTGTGCAGCTCTTATTCCAGCAATTCCAGCTGGATTATGAAGTGGGGCTAAATCTGTACATTCTTCTATCTTTTCTATAACTTCTTCTGTTATAACAACAGATTGACTAAATTTTTCTCCTCCATGAACTATTCTATGTCCTATTGCAGAAATTTCATCTAAACTTGAAATTATTTGATATTTTTCATCCATTAATACTTGAAGAACAAATCTAATTGCTTCATCATAATCTCTGGCAACATGAATAATTGTTTCTTTGTTTCCTCTTACATTCAGTCTTAAAGCAGATTTCATTCCACCTATTCTCTCGTAATTTCCTTTTACTACTCTTTCCTCATTTGTCATATCAATAAGTTGAAATTTTAATGATGAACTTCCACAATTTAGAACTAATATTTTCATAAGCTTTTTCTCCTAATTATAAATTTTCTACAATGGCTTTCGTATCCCTAGCAATAACCATTTCTTCATCAGTTGGAATAACATAAGCTAAAATTTTTGAATTCTCAGTAGAGATTTTTACTTCTTCACCTCTTGTTTCGTTTTTAGCAACATCTAATTCTAGTCCCATCCATTCTAAGTTTTCGCAAATTTTCTTTCTTATATTAACTTGGTTTTCACCAATTCCGCCAGTAAATACAACAACATCTATACCTTTTAATGAAACTGCATATTTAGCAACAAATTCAGCAATAGTTTTTGTAAATATTTCAATTGCAACTGTTGCTTTTGGTTTATCTGCTTCATAAGATGCAAGTTCAATCTCTCTAAAATCTGGATTTAATCCTGTAATTCCATATAAACCTGATTTTTTATTTAATAAAGTATTTACTTCCTTAGCACTTAAATTTTCTCTTTCCATAATTTCTGTTACAACTGATGGATCTAAATCACCAGAACGAGTAACCATTGCAATTCCTCCCAAAGGAGAAAGTCCCATAGATGTATTTACTGATTTTCCAGCATCTATTGCACAAATTGATGCTCCTTGTCCTAAATGGCAAGTAACTATTTTCAAATCTTCTATTGGTTTACCAATAACTTCTGCAACTCGTTTTGATACATATTGATGTGATGTACCATGAAAACCATATTTTCTAATTCCATATTTTTCATAAAATTCATAAGGAATTGGATATAGGTAATTTTCTTTTGGCATTGTTTGATGAAATGCTGTATCAAACACACCAACCATTGGAATATTTGGCATTTCTTTTTGGCAAGCTCTAATTCCAAGAATAGTTGCTGGGTTATGAAGTGGTGCTAAACTAGAACAAGATGCATATTTTTCAATAACCTCTTCTGTAATTTGAACTGATTTATTGAATATTTCTCCACCATGTACTAATCTATGTCCAACAGCTGATATTTCTGATAAATCTTTTATTACACCATAATCTTTATGAACTAATTGCTCTAAAACAATTTTTATAGCTTCTTCATGATTCATAACAGGAGATTTTGTAACATATTTTTCTCCTGCTACTTTGTGAGTAACAAAAGCTTCTTGCTCTCCTATTCTTTCAAAATTTCCTTTGGCAAGTAAAGTTTCATTTTCCATATCAATTAATTGATATTTAAGTGAACTACTACCACAATTTACTACTAAAATTTTCATTTTATTCCTCCTATTTTTGCATTTGAGCTTGTACAGCTGTAAATGCTACAACACCTGCAACATCTTCTGCACTACAACCTCTTGATAAGTCATTAACTGGTTTTGCAATACCTTGGCAAATTGGTCCATAAGCCTCAGCATGTGCAAATCTTTGAACTAATTTATATCCTATATTTCCTGCATTTAAGTCTGGAAATATAAGTACATTTGCTTCTCCTGCTATATCACTTCCAGGAGCTTTTTTTTCTGCAACTGATTTAATAATAGCTGCATCTAATTGAAGTTCTCCATCAATTTTTAGCTCTGGATATTTTTCTTTTATAATATTTGTTGCTTCTCTAACTTTTGTTACTGATTCAGATGCAGCACTACCATAAGTTGAATATGAAAGCATTGCAACTTTTGGTTCTTTTCCTACAAAAGCTTTAAAACTATTGCTTGAACATCTTGCAATTTCAGCTAAACTTAAAGCATTTGGATTTTCATTTAATGCGCAATCTCCAAAAAGCAAAACTCCATCTGCTCCATAAGTTTTGTCTGGAACAACCATTACAAAAAATGCTGAAACAAGTTTTGTATCTGATGAAGTTTTCAAAATTTGAAGTGCTGGTCTTAACGTATCTGCTGTTGAATGATTAGCTCCTGATACTAATCCATCTGCATCATCTAATTTTACCATCATCATACCATAATATACTGGATCTAATATAAGTTCTTTTGCTTGTTCTTCTGTCATTCCTTTATCTTTTCTAAGTTCATATAATGCTTTTGCATATTGTTCTGTTTTTTCAGAATTTTCTGGATCTATTATTGTAGCTCTTGAAACATCTAAATCATGTTTTTTTGCTATGTTTTTTATCTTCTCTTCTTTTCCTATAAAAACTATTTTTGCAAATCCTTCTCCTATAACCTTTACGCCACCTAGAACCACTCTTTCGTCATCTGCTTCTGGAAGCACAATAGTTTTTATATCTTTTTTGGCTTTACTCTTTATGTCATCAATAAAAGACATCTTTTCCTCCTTATAAAACTTAAATTTAACTCACGCATATTATATAAGAATACTTTTTTAAAGTCAATCTAAAACACATAAAAAGCACATAAAAAAAGCGCACTTCTAGAATAAGCGAAGTGCGTTTTTTTCTTTTATTATTTGTTTCTTCCGAATATAGTGATTTCTTGGAATAGAAAATCATGTAATTCTGGGAATTTTACTTCTTGGAATAAAAAGTCATGAACTTCTGTTAATACTTTTTCTTCTTTTGGAGTTAATTCAAGAACGATTGGTTTATTTAAATCAATTTCTTGGAATAAAAAGTTTTTAACTTTTCCCCAAACACCAACTTCTGCAGGTAAATTTCCAGCATTTTCATTCAAATTGTACTCTTTCATTTATATTTCCTCCTTAGTAGTTTACAAACTTAATTATCTTAATATACTTATATTATATTTTTCTTATTTTATCAATACTTTTGGCAAAAAATGTATATTAAGTTTTAGCAACAAAAGAGTTACAATTAGTTTACATCCCCTTCTAATTCTAGACCTTGAACATTTTTTATTTTAACTGTCAACATTTGTTCTGTTATATCTATTGGTGATTTAACCTTTAACATTATATAATTTGCTGTATGTCCTTTATAATATTCGCCATCTTTTTCTTCAAATAAAACTTTTACCTCTTTGCCTATATAATTTTTTATGTATTCCAACTCGTTTTCATCTGAAAGAGCTAATAATCTCTTGCTTCGCAACTCTTTTATGTCACCAGGCACTTGATTTGGCATAGTTGCAGCCTTAGTTCCATTTCTTATAGAATATTTAAACACATGCATTTTGAAAAATTTTATTTTCTTTAAAAAATTAAATGTTTCTTCAAATTCTTCATCAGTTTCACCAGGAAAACCAACTATTATATCCGTTGTAAGAATAACATCACTATATGCTTTTCTTAATCGTTTTGTCACTTCTTCAAATTCCTCAGCTGTATATCTGCGATTCATTCTAATTAAAGTGTCTGTTGAACCACTTTGAAGTGATAAATGGAAATGATGACACATTTTATCTAATTTTTCTAATCTTTCAACAAATTCATCTGAAATTAAAAGAGGCTCTATTGAACCGAAGTCTAATTCTCTCTATTCCAGATATTTTATTCATATTTTCTAACAAATCTATAAGTTTGTATTCTGTTTTGAAATCTTTTCCATAAGATGCAATATGAATCCCAGTAATTACAACTTCTTTAATTCCTTTTTGAGCAAGTTCTTTCATTTCTCCTAATATGCTTTCTGGTTTTCTACTTCTAACTCTACCACGAGCATAAGGAATTATACAATATGAACAAAATCTATCACAACCATCTTGTATTTTTATAACAGCTCTTGATTTTGTTGTATAAGAAACCGCTCCAAAATCACTATATTCAGGATTATGAAGCACATCATCTAATTCTATTTTTGTATTGTTATCATCAAAATATTTTTCTATATAATTTACAATATCTTTTTTCTCATTTGTTCCAAGTATTAAATCTATTTCTTCGATTTTCTCTAAATCTGATTTCGCCACTTGTGCATAACATCCAACAGCTACTACTATTGAATTATTATTTAATTCTTTCGCTCTTCTAAGCATTTGTCTTGATTTTCTGTCACTCATATTAGTAACAGTACAAGTATTTATTATGTATATATCTGCAAATTCTTCAAAATCTACTATTTCATAATTTGCTTCTGCAAACTTTTGAATCATACCATTTGTTTCATATTGGTTAGTTTTGCATCCGCAATGTATAAAAAGCTACTTTTTTCATTTATTATTCCTTTTCTAACGCTTCATACGATCTATACTATCTAAATTATCCAAAGCCTTTCCTGTTCCAATTGCAACACATGAAATCGCATCTTCCGCTATCATAACATTTATTCCTATTCTATCTTGCAATAACTTGTCCAAACCGTCTATTAAACATCCTCCACCAGTCATGTAAATACCTTTATCACTAATATCTGCTGCAAGTTCTGGTGGTGTTTTTTCTAAAACTGAATGTACAGCTTCAACTATCATCATAGCTGGTTCTTCTAACGCTTCCATCATTTCACTAGAATAAACTGTGATTGTTCTAGGTAATCCAGTCGTTAAATCTCTACCTCTAACATCCATTTCCATGTCTTGAAATTTTGGAAATACGCAACCAACATTAACTTTAAGTTCTTCTGCTGTTCTTTCACCAATTATAACATTGTGGTGTCTTTTTATATATTTTACTATGTATTCATCAAACTTGTCCCCAGCTACTTTTATTGAAGAACTAACTACTGAACCTCCTAATGAAATAACAGCAATATCAGTAGTTCCACCACCAATATCTACTATCATATTTCCACAAGGTTTTGATATATCTATTCCAGCTCCAATAGCTGCTGCAATAGGTTCTTCTATTAAATATACTTTTCTAGCACCCGCATTTGAAGCAGCATCTATAACTGCCTTTTTCTCAACCTCTGTAACTTGTGAAGGAATACAAATCATAATTCTAGGTGCAAATAAAAATTTACCACCAATTTTATGTATAAAATATTTAAGCATTTTTTCTGTTACTGTATAATCTGAAATAACTCCATCTCTAAGTGGTCTAGTAGCAACAATATTGCCTGGTGTTCTTCCAAGCATTCTTCTAGCTTCATGTCCTACTGCTAAAACTTCATTTGTTAAATTATTAACAGCAACAACAGAAGGCTCTCTTAAAACAATGCCCTTACCTTTTACATACGCAATAACTGTCGCAGTTCCTAAATCAATTCCTATATCTTGTCCAAACATTTAGCTTCATCCTTTCACATATACAAGTTACATTTTCGTTACAATTATATTACAGGTTTTAGAAAATATCAACCCATAAGCTGAGTTTTTTTATTAATTTTGCACCCAAAATATTACAGAATTTTTATTTCCATATATCTCCATTGATAAATTTGGTAAGTGCCATAATAAAAGCTTGCTCTGTTATATCTATCCTAGTTACTTGACCTTTGCTTAGTAATTGTATTCCGCCACCTCTATTATGTCTTTCTTCATCTTTAACAAAAAGTCTATTCATAACTTGGCTAAAATCTTTTTCTTTAATTTCTTCTACTAATCTTTCTGGAACTGGAAATGATGGACTTAAAGCCACACTTTCTTCACCAGCATTATTTTCTACTACAACTAAATTTGTATTCTCCCATACTCCAAAGAAGTTGTGAATTCCACCCTCAGCAGACATATATAAATCTGCTTCAATTCCGATTTTCTTTTGCATATTTTTTTAAGTTTGCAACTCTATTCTTTGCTCCTCGATAAATTTCTTCATTTACTGGTTGCTCTGAAACATCAGATGGAACTGGTATTCCCTCAACTTCTACATTTTCAAAATATCTATTTAATGCCTTCTTTGCTGCTTCAATTTTTCCACTATTTTTTGTTGCTATTAATGCTTTCATATTTTCTCCTTATTTTACATATATTCCTGCTTATTTTATCATGTTATACGCATATATTCAAGCAACTTTATTATAAGAAAAGTAGCTTTGCTACATGTGCAGATTGCTTTAAAATTGCACGAATATATGTAACTTACCCTTGTTATTTCGTAAAGTTCTCTCGAACTTTCTTACATAATAAAAAGAAAAAAACTTTTTTATTTTATGAACTAAATCAAATTAATTCATAAATATAAAGCTTTTTTCTTTAAAATTTAATATGGTATCATTAATCTAATTATCAAAATATGAATCACTAGAACTAACAATCGTTCCTGCATTCAAAATGATTTCACTAATATTTTTCTCTTCCATAACCCCACCCTAATAAAACCTTTCTTTATATATTATATTTAATTAATTATTTAACTTGAAAAGATTTTATCATTAATATTATTTTTATTGGTGAAGATTTTGTGAATTTTATATAAATTTATTGTGTATTAATTAACAGTTACGTATATTATAAAGATGATTTTAATAAAGTTAAATTTCCAACAATTTCAAATTCACCTAAATTAGCTGGTATTAAGAAACTATCGCCTCTTCTAATTATAAATTCTTGATTATTTGCTATACTTCTTACTTTTCCTTCTCCATCTACAACATTCATTGTTATAAAAGTATCTTGATCTGAATTATCACAATATTTATCTTTTACTTGTATCTTATCTGTTTTGAAAAATTCACAATCAACTAAATTTTGATTTTCAATTTCTTCTGATTGCACTTTGTTTGGGACATTATTTAAATTAATAACATCTAGTGCTTTGTCTATATGAAGCTCTCTTGATTTTCCATTTTTATCCACTCTATCCCAATCGTATACTCTATATGTTAAATCAGCATTTTGTTGAATTTCACATATTAATGTGCCTTCCATAATTGCATGAATTGTACCAGGTTTTATTAAAATGCTATCTCCTTTTTGAACATTAATATATTTTAAACCTTCTTTTATTTTTCCACTTCTAACTATTTTTTCCAATTGTTCTTTATTAATGTCTTCATTTACTCCACATACAATTTTAGAATCTTCATTACAATCCATAATATACCACATTTCAGTTTTTCCTAAGCTGTTTTCATACTTTCTAGCATATTCATTATCTGGATGGACTTGTACAGATAAATTTTTATTTGCATCTATAAACTTAATTAGTATTGGAAACTCTTTTAAATTTATTGTCTTATTTCCAAAAATTTCTTTTCTTAAATTTTCTTTTGAAAAAAGTTCTTCTAAGTTTAACCTACTATATTCACCATTTTTAATAATACTCTTACCATTTTTGTTAGCTGATATTTCCCAACTTTCAGCTGTAATTTCATAAGGTGTATTTTTGTTAAATTCTTTCGCTAATCTATTTCCACCCCATAAATAATCTTTGTAGACTGATTCAAAAAATAATATTTCCATAACAATTTCTCCTATATAAATTTAATACTATTTATATATTAACTTATCTTTTTATTATTATCAATATCTTAATTATATCATTTTATATTTATTATATAATTCACTTTTATATGTTATTTTACCTGTTTTAGCTAATCTACCAACTATAAAGCTCATTGGAATTTTATAATTACTAGAAATAATATTTAAATTTTCCTCTGAATAATCATTTAAAATTTCATTCCAAATATTTTTTTGAATCATAGTATTTAATGCAAAATTATCAGCTCGTAATTCCTGATTTTCATTTCCTTCTACTATAATTTTACTTTTCGCTTCATTATAATCGCTTTTACAATGTCCCAATTCATGAAATAATTCAAAATAAAAAGAATCTTTGGCTTTATAGTTTTGTGTAATATAAATTGCTGGATTTCTTCCTTTTACCTTAAAACAACCTCTTACTTTACTACCACTCAAAGCCCTTTCAACAATAAAATATATACCATATAAATTCAATATTTTTTGAACCTTTTCTATTTGAATATCTTTTTCATAAGCTAATTTCATCAAATCTTGTATTAAAAATTGAAAATTCTCTTTAACATATTCTCTAATATCTTGATTTTTAGATAACTCATCTGCTCTTGCAATCCACAAACTTAACTTATTTAAATCATCACCATCTTTTTTAAACAAAGTTTTTTCTTTTATATTTTCTAACGCTTCTAAATCCTTTACTTTTAAAAACTCAATAATATCCATATAATTTTGTATAGGATTTGTTATATCGTTAAAATTTACCCATTCTCGTTTTTTAAGTTCATTTAAACAAAAATTTAATTTAATATATTCTTCTATCGTTTTATTATCTTTAAATTTTTCTTCTAAATATTTGGTAATTATTTTTCTATGTTCAGATTTTATTATAAAATCTATTGAAATATCTGTTAATTTTTCAATATTAGCAGCCATTTCTAATGTGATATCTACTTTTCCATTTAAAATTTCATTCATATGTTTTTGACTAATATCCAGTCTGTTAGCAAATTCAGTTTGAGAAATATGATAAAATTGCAAATATTCTTTTAAATATTTTCCGAATCCAACACTCATATTTTTTCCTCCTATCCATCACCATAATGCTTATCATCTATTTGTATAAATTCTACTTCTATAATTTCCATTTGTTTATAAGGATATTCTCCCACCGGTTTTATATATAATCTCATTTTATTATTAATATCTGCTGTAAAAATTTCTTTTAGATTTCCTTCTTTTTGTTTAATATTATATATTCGACTTAATGGATTTAATAACAAAGATTTAAAATCACTAGAATCCAAAATTAGATTTTCAATACTACTTATTATTTCCATTTCTAACTTTTTATGTTTTGATTTTATTTTCTTCTTGAAATCTTTTTCATAATTCTTAGTCTTAATAATCTTCATTATCTCTCCTTTCTATATTATAACCTATTATGTTATAGTATGTCAAACAGTTTAGCATGATTTAATATAAAAGTCAAGACAATAATAATAAAAAAAACACATTTTTTACAATGTGTTTTTTTTATTTTATGAATCTCTACTATATAAATCTCTACTATAAATCTTATCAGATAATTCTTTTACTTGATCATCCATTCTATTTACAATTACTATATCTGCTAACGATTTAAATTCATCAAAATTTCTAACGACTCTACTATTAAAGAATGTATCTTCTTTTAGTGTTGGTTCATATACTACTACTTCAATTCCTTTTGCTTTTATTCTTTTCATAATACCTTGAATTGAACTAGCTCTGAAATTGTCTGAATTCATTTTCATTGTTAATCTATAAATTCCAACTACTTTTGGTTTTTTATCAATAATCATTTGTGCAATATGGTCTTTTCTAGTTCTATTACTTTCAACTATTGCACTTATTAAATTTTCTGGTATATCTGAGTAATTTGCTTTTAATTGTTTTGTATCTTTTGGTAGACAATAACCACCATATCCAAAAGAAGGATTATTATAATAATTTCCTATTCTTGGATCCAAACATACTCCATCTATAATATCCTTAGTATTCAACCCCTTCAATTCTGCATAAGTATCTAATTCGTTAAAATATGCTACTCTTAATGCTAAATATGTATTAGCAAATAATTTTACAGCTTCTGCTTCTGTACTATTCATAAATTTTATTTCTATATCTTCTTTTATAGCACTTTCTTTTAACAAATCAGCAAAAATTTTAGCTCTTTCGCTTTTTTCACCTACTATTATTCTTGAAGGATACAAATTATCATATAAAGCTTTTCCTTCTCTTAAAAATTCTGGCGAAAACATTATATTATCGATATTATATTTTTCTTTCATTATTTCTATAAATCCTACTGGAACAGTTGATTTAACAACCATCGTAGTATTAATATTCATATCTTTAACTTTTTGAATTATATCTTCCACACTAGAAGTATCAAAATAGTTAGTGGTTTCATCATAATTAGTTGGTGTACTAATTATAATAAAATCTGCATTGTTAAAAGCATCTTTATAATCCAAAGTAGCTCTCAAATTCAATTCTTTATTTTTAAAATAATCTTCTATATATTCATCTCTTATTGGAGATACTCTATTATTAATCATTTCAATTTTTTCTGGTATTATATCTAATGCAACTACTTCATTATTTTGACTTAACAAAGTTGCCAAAGACAATCCAACATATCCTGTTCCTGCTACTGCTATTTTCATATTTTGCATCCTTCTTTCTTTATTTGTAGATATTAACTTTCTATTTAACTAAATTCAAAAGAGCTTCTCTTAATTTTTCTAATTTTTCTTCTGAATCTTCTAGATTATTTCCAACAACGCCCATATAAAACTTTATTTTCGGTTCTGTTCCAGAAGGTCTTACACAAACCCAACTATCATTTTCTAATTCATAATATAATACATTTGATTTAGGTAAACTCAAATCTGATACATTTTCATTCTCTATTTCAGTTCTAATCCTATTTTCATAATCTCTTAAAGCAATAACTTTATTGTTTGCTATAATCTCAATTTTTTCGTTTCTTAATTTAGCCATTATTTCTCGAATTTTTGAAGCTCCATCAGCACCTTTTAAAGTAATTGAAGCTAATCCTTCTTTATAATATCCATATTTATTATAAATGTTTAACATTTGCTCCCATAAAGTTATTCCTTGTTTTTTATAAAAAGCTGCTGCTTCACATAGTGCCATTACTGCCGATACAGCATCTTTATCTCTTGCATAAGTTCCAATCAAACATCCATAACTTTCTTCATAACCGAATAAATACTCATAATTATTTTTCTCTTCAAATAATTTTATTTGCTCACCAATATATTTAAATCCTGTTAATACTTCTACTAATTTTATATCATACTCTTTAACTATTTCATTTGCCATGTTTGAAGAAACAATAGTTTTAACTAAAGCACCATTTTTAGGTAATATTCCTTTTTCTCTCTTTTGAGATAATTCATATTCAGCTATTAATAAACCTGACATATTTCCTGTAAAAGATTTATATTCACCAGTTTTTGAATCTTTAGAATAAACACCTAATCTGTCTGCATCTGGATCTGTTGCAAGTACTATATCTGCATCTACTTTTTTTGCTAATTCTAACGCAAGAGCAAAAGCTTTTTTATCTTCTGGATTAGGATAATTTACTGTTGGAAAATTTCCATCTGGTTTTTCTTGCTCAGGGACAACATATACTTTCTCAAAACCTAATTCTTTTAAAATTCTTTGAACTGGTATATTTCCTGTTCCATGTAATGGTGTATAAACAATCTTTATATCTTTTGACATTTCCTTAATAACATCTGGATTTAAAATCAATTTCTTTAATTCTTCTATATATCTATCATCTATTTCTTTTCCAATAACATTATATAATCCTAATGAAATTGCATCTTCTTTCGAAATTGTTTTTACATCATCATAATTAGTAATATTATTTACTTCTGTTATAATCTCTTTATCATAAGGTGCTACAATTTGTCCACCATCTTCCCAATAAACCTTATATCCATTATATTCTGGTGGATTATGACTTGCAGTAATTACAACCCCAGCAATACAACCTAACTCTCTCACTGAAAAAGATAATTCTGGTGTAGGTCTCAAACTTTCAAACCTATATGTTTTTATTCCATTTGCATTTAAACATAAAGCAACTTCCTCACTAAATTCTATTGACATATTTCTTGAATCATAAGCAATAGCTACACCTCTATCTTGTGCTTTTTTCTTTATTATATAATTTGCTAAGCCTTGTGTTGCTTTTCTTACTGTATATATATTCATTCTATTAGTTCCAGAACCAATAACACCACGAAGACCACCTGTACCAAAAGCTAAATCTTTATAAAATCTATCTTCTATTTCTTTTTCATTTTCTTTGATAGATTGCAATTCTGCTTTTGTACTTTCATCAAAAATAGAACTTTCTAGCCAATTTTGATATTTTTCTAAATAATTTTCCATACCATTTACTTCTTTCTACATATAAAATTCTTTATACCATTCTGCAAATTTTCTTAAACCATCTCTTAAAGATGTATTTGGTTTGAATCCAAAATCTTTCTCTAATGGTGTTGTGTCCGCATAAGTTATTGGCACATCACCTGGTTGCATTGCAACTAATTCCTTATGAGCTTCAAAATCATAGTCTTTTGGCAATACGCCTGCTCTAATCAGTTCTTCTTGTAATATATTTACAAAATCTAATAAATTCTCTGGATTATTATTTCCAATATTATAAATTTTATATGGTGGTATTGGTAAACCATCTTCGCCATTTTTCTTTTTAGGAGCTTTGTTCATTACTCTCCATATACCTTCAACTATATCATCTATATATGTAAAATCTCTTTTACAATTTCCATAATTAAATATCTTTATAGTTTCACCAGCTAATAATTTATTTGTAAATCCAAAATAAGCCATGTCTGGTCTTCCTGCTGGTCCATATACTGTAAAAAACCTTAGACCAGTAGAAGGAATATTATATAATTTTGAATAGCTATGTGCCATAAGTTCATTTGACTTCTTTGTTGCTGCATATAAAGATACTGGATTATCTACTTTATCTTCTGTTGAATATGGTACTTTTTTGTTTGAACCATATATCGATGAACTCGAAGCATATACTAAATGCTCTACTGGATAGTGTCTACAAGCTTCCAATATATTATAAAATCCAATTAAATTTGATTCTATATATGCATCTGGGTTGGTAATACTATATCTTACTCCTGCTTGTGCAGCAAGATTAACTACTATTTCTGGATTGTACTCTTTAAAAATATTTTCAATACATTCTTTATCAGCCAAATTTCCTTTAATAAATATAAAATTTTCAAATTTTTTTAATTCTTCTAATCTTGCTTCTTTTATTCTAATATCATAATATTCATTCATATTATCTAACCCAATAATTCGAATATCTTTGTTTTCTATTAATATTTTTTTAGCAAGATTTGAACCTATAAAACCTGCTACACCAGTAATAAAATAATTTTTCATTTAACTTTTGCTCCAATCTTAATTTTTGATTCTAAAAAATCTATAAACTTGTCTAAAAATTTACTAAAAATAAATTGCCTAATTAAATCTATAACTACACATAACAAAAATACTAAAACTACTGCAAAAACTTCATACAAAATTAAATATTGTGAATTTGTCAAGGTATTAACTTTAAGAATATCAATCCAAATAAAATCTCTTATAAGAATATTTGTATGAATTAAATAAATCCCTAAAGTAGTTGAAGCTATTTTATTTATAATATTGTTATTTTCAATCTGTAAATTCTTAAATAACAAAAATATACAAATTGAAATTCCAAGTGGTATAATTTGATTCATTGGCAAAGAAAAATGTGTTGGGTCTATTTCTAATATGTAATATATTTTGTCTAATAAATATATAGATGTTATGCCTAAAAAAGCAAACAATAATAATAATATTTTTATTATCTTTTTATTATCAAATATTTTTAATGGATGTAATTGAATAAAAGCTCCAACCATATACATTAATATAAACCAGTCTATATTAGAAAAATCAATCTTTCCATACATAACTGATGGTAATACACACCATATAGTTAACAATACTCCTAGCAATATTATATACTGCTTTCTTGATATATTTTTTAATACAATATTTAAGTATCCAGATAAAATATATAAAATTACATATGCAGTAATAAACCAATAATGATTGTATATTATAGGAAAAATACTTTTTAAAATATTTTTTAAACCTACTTCACCAAAACCATTAAAACATATATATACTACCAAAATAATCCAAGAATAAAATATTGTTTGTAACCAAATAGTTAATATTTTTTTTAATTTAAAATTTGAATTTATACAAAAATACCCTGTTATCAGTATAAATATGTTTACACCAATTTTTCCTAATGAATACAATACTTGTGATATAAATTGATTTATCGTTATACTACTTGTATAATCTAATATTACATTTTCATAAAAAAAATGATGAAATAATATAAAAATAATACTTATTATTCGCAAGATTTCAAAATTAGATTTTCTTTTCATAGAATCTATATTATTTCCTTTCTAGTTTTTATTACATATAAAATATATTTAACATTTAACATAGCATATATTAAAACACCTGCAAAAATTTGTAAAATAAGTTTTATTTTTTTAGGTAAAATAATATTTTTTCCAATAACTATTATAATTATATACATTATCAATGCTTTGATTAAAAATGGAAAAGCATCTTTTATATATTTCTTTATTGTTAAATCTTTTCTTACAACAAAAGTTTGATAAAAAGCTACTATAAATTCTGCGCAAATTGTTCCAAAACATGCACCTATAGCTTGATACTTTGGAATAAATATAATGTTCATAAAAAAATTAACTATTGCTCCAAAAAAAGCGGACGTTATATATTCTCTGTCCATTTCCTTAGGAATTAAATATTGAGTTCTAATAACATTTCCCCATGATAAGAATATGATTGTAATAGATAACAATTGAATTAAAATTCCTGTTTTTTCAAAATTAGCCCCAAAGTAAATTATTGAAAAATCCCTACTAATAGCATTTAATCCAAACATCATTGGAAAAGCAAAACACATTATTATATTCATTGTCTTATCTAAAAATTCTTTTACTTTTTCTTCTTGATTATTTGATATCATATTTGACATTCTTGGAAGCATTACTGTTCCTATTGCTGTAATTATTGCTATTGGTACACTTATTATTTTTTCAGAATTTTCATAATATCCTACTTCAGTAACTGTTGACATATACCCTAGCATTATCTTATCCATTATTTTATATAAACTAACAGCAATTACTGGTAAAAACAAAATTAAATTAGGTTTAAAATGTTTGAAAACATCATATTTATTTATCTTAGTAAATTTTACATATCTTTTCAAAAATGAAAATAATATAATATTACTAAATAATGTACTTCCAGCAAGTATAGCTGTATATTTCCACACATCCTCTACTGTTTTTACAAAAGTAAAAATTAAAACTAATGATAATACTTTTATGAATGTATTCCTAGTAATAGTCAATTTAAACTTTTCTATTCCAAAAAAGAACCAATTTATATCAAACATTGATGAAATAACATACATTGATTGAATTATAGCAATATATCTATATTGCTCAAAAAAAACTAGTATATAAATAAAATACAATATTATCATTGCACTTGTAGTAATTAATTGAAAAATATAAATACTACAAAATTCTTTTGATAATTTATCTTTATCGTCTCTAACCTTTGCTATCGTTCTATTACCATAATTATTTAATCCTAACATTCCAAAAATCATAAAATAATATGCAATAGAATATGTATATGAATAAGTCCCTATTCCATCTGCACCTAGCACTCTAGAAACATATGGCATAGTTATTAAAGGTAAAATAAGAATTAGTAATTGATATATGATATTATAAATAAGATTTTTTTTCATATTCTCTCCATATTTTTATTCACTAATTTTCTTTATAATTTTAGCTGGAACACCAGCAACAATACAATTGTCTGGAATACTTTTAGTAACCACAGAATTTGCTCCAACAACAACATTGTTTCCAATAATTATATCACCAATAATTTTGGCTCCTGGATAAATTATAACATTATTTCCAATCTTAGGATATTTGTTGTCTTTTTGACCAATTGTTACTTGATGATATATTATACAATTATCTCCTATTATTGAACCTTCTCCAATAACAATTCCGTTTAAATGTGCAAATAAAATATTTTCACCTATTTTTGCATTTTTAGCAATTAACATAGAATATTTTCTTTGTAATTTGTTATAATATAACTGCTTTCTAAATTTAGATTTACTTTCATACATTTTATAAAAAAGAATATGTGCTTTCAAATTATCATTAAACATTATTCTATATATCAGTTTTATAATATTAGTATCATTATCTTTATATAAAGTTTTATATATATTCATATAATAATCTTTTTTCATTTATTTTCTCCATATTAAAAACTTAATTATTAAAAACTTTCATTAAATTTTCATAATATCTTTCATAAGAGTTATTTGAAATGACATAATTATATGCATTTGAAATAATATTACAATATTCTTCTTCTGTTAAATTACAACTTTTTTCTATAACTTGTCTTATATTATCTTTTTTAGTAACATCAAATATAAAACCTCTATCTTCACCTATAATTTCAGGAATACCACCTCTATTACTTCCTAAAACTAAACACTTATATAGCATTCCTTCTAAAGCAGTAGTTGGATAATTTTCTATCCATAGTGATGGAACAACTATAAAATGAAATTTGTCTATTACATCAATTACTTCATTATGAGACTTATACCCTAGATAAATAATCTTTGAATTCTTATTAACATATTCATTTATTTTCTGTTCATCATATTCTGAAGTACATTTACCTATAATTGTCAATTTAATATTTTTATCCTTTGAAACTTCATTAAAAGCATCAATAAACTTATATATGCCTTTAATTTCATTAACTCCACCTAAATACAAAAATTCTTTTGTATCAGAGTTATTACTTTTTTCGATATTCTCACATTTATTTGTTATTTCAATAGGATTATTTACACAAATAGCATCATAGCCATAACTTGATAAATAATCTGTTAATTTTTGACTTGGTGCTATAACTTTTTTTAATATTGCTTTTCTTAACTTTTCTAACTTTTTAATTCTAGCAATTTTTACTTTCATTTGAATACTATCTTGACATTTTAAACAATCCTCATATTTATATCCTTCACAAACTGATAAATCGTTTTTTATCATAGTTGACTTTGGACATACTGGAAAATAATCTCTAATTATTTGATATATTTCAAAACCTCTTAAAGCTTTTAGTACAGTTATAGGACTAGAAAAAATATTATTCAAAATTATTTTATCTGGGTTAATTTTTTTTATGGTTTTTCTTATTTTTAAATAATAATATACATTCAAAATACTTTTATTTATATTATTATTAGGTATTTTAATATTTATAATATTCTTTTGATTTTCAACCTCTAATATGTTTTTTTCAAATTTATTATCAAAATTCAAATAATATACTTCATGATTATTTTTTTCCAATATTTTTTTTGTCTTTAAACAGGATTGTTCTGCACCACCTGAAATTAATAATTCATTAATTATTAAAATTTTCATTAAATCTATTCTCCTTAATTTGTTCACAATTTATTATAAATCTACATAAACAAAAAGTAGTAAATAAATATACTGGTATAGTTCCTCCAAATAATACTGGTTCAAATATCATTTTTACCAGAACAAAAATTCCAAGTGCCATAGTTTCTGCTTTTATATAATTATTAATATTCTTTTTGCTAACAATTGACTTTAATGCATATTGCATAATAAAAATTAGATATATTGTTAATACAATAAAATATACTAAACCAACTAATCCACTATCTTTATATATGGATATAATTTGAGTTTGCAAGTTAAACTTATAGTTTCCCAATTTCATAGCATCGATATTTTTAATTTCACCAGTATCACCAGTATCAGTTGGTGCATAATATGGAGTACCTATCCCTAATCCAAATATTTTAGGAAAAATTCCTTTATTTTCTATATAATCTAAATAGTCCGTCAATTGACCCATTCTAGTTTTTATTGCTAATGACGTAGCTATACTCCAAATCTTGTCAGATAATGCTACAAACATCATTGGTAATCCGAAAAAAGAAGCTAAAATAATTATTTGATTTCTTCCTTTAGTAATAATAATATATACAACAATCATTAAAGGAATAATTATTAAATTAGTTTTATATAAACAATATATATTTTGAATAGAAAAAGCTATTAACAAAATAAAATTAATCATTTGTTTTGAGCCATTCTTTTCTTTTACATAAAAGCACTTTATAAAGAAAAAAATCAAAACGACAAGAGAAAGTGTACAAGCATCTTCTTGATCAATTATACTAACTCTATGACCATATCTAATCCATAAATATCCTGCTGGAACAAATAACGTTGAAATCCATCCATTTATCAAAATAATTGAAATAGGGTATATTAAATTAATATTTTTTTTCATATATTTAAAAGTTAGAATAATAGTTGATAGAGTATATATCCAACATTTAGAAGTTGTCATAAAAGTTCTACCATTATCCATCCAATATCCACTCATCCATAAGAAAGAAAACATACCTAAAATATATAAAACAATATCCCTCATAGCAAAAATTCTTAATATTTTGTTTTTTAGAATACTAGTTAATAATGTTTTTAAATTAAAGAATAATATTATTATACATATAATATCTGGAATAGTCAAAAAACCTATAAATTTTGCTTTCCATATAGCAGTTCTGGCAATAACTTTGTTATATTGATGTATATTTACAAACATTATATTATAAGATGAATTTAATACTATAAAAAAAATAGTATATACTATTTTTTCTTTAATATTTAATTTTTTATTATTGAAAAAATATATTGCTAAAATTATATTAGATATAATAAAAATTATTGTATCAATTAAAACATAATTGCTCATTATTTTTTCCTTTCGTACATCTTTTTCATTAATATTTTTGCTGATTTTTCCCAAGTATATTTAGACACTATATCATCTAATTCTATTGGTTTTTCTGATAATTTACAAATATTTTTACTCTCATTATCTTGATTATTTATATCAAAATATTTTACGCTTGAACCATATATTTCTTGTAATACTGGAATATTAGATAAAATAACATTTTTACAGCCAACATTTATCGCCTCTAATGGAGGTATTCCAAACCCTTCATATAAAGACGGAAATATAAAGGCTTTACATTTTTTATACAAAGCAACCATCTCTTCATCAGTTATATAACCTGTAAAAATTAAATTATTTGGTTTATTTTTATTTTCGTTTTTAGCAAAAATTTTATTATTTTCATTTCCTGAAACAACGAAACATTTATCTGGATTATTTTGTGCACATTGAAAAATAAATTTAAAATTTTTATGTGGACTTTTGTTTCCCAAAGAAAAATAAAATTCTTTTTTATTCAAATTTAATTTTTCAAGTATATTTTCATCTGGTATTATATTTCTCATATGTTCAGCTGAGTTATAAGTAACTGTTAGTTTAGCTTCATCTATTTTATAATTATCAATAATTTCCTTCTTAGAAAACTCACTAACTACAAAAATATGTTTATATCGTTTTATATTTAATAAAGTTACTATTTTATACCATAATGAAAATTTCCAATTCAAATGTTCTGGATGAGTTTTAAAAGATATATCATGAATAGTTATATATCCTGGATACATAATAGGAGCCAAATTACACAAGTTTAATAATCTATTTCTGCCATTCTTTTTTATAAATAGTGGTAATGACATTTGTTCCCACAAATGTCCTTTATATTTTCCTATCTTTTGTATCTCTATATTATCTAGTTTTATATTTATTTTACTTTCTACTTTTGGCATTAATAAAATAAATTTTACTCCTACATTCATCTTATCTAATTGTTTGACAATTTCTATTGCATATCTTTGAACACCTGTTAAATTTTGTGTTAAAAATCTTCCATTTATATAAATTATATCTTCTTTACTTCTCATTAGCTATTTTCTTTTACCTTTTCATCTATAAATTCTTTAATTTTCTTTTGAAAAACACTTTCGTCAAATTCTAGTGCATGTTTTCTAATTTCTTGTTTATCAAAATTCATTGTTTCAAATTTAATAATTGCATTTTTTAAAGAATCTACACTTTGTTCTTCAAATAAAATACCTGTTTTATTATCTACAACTGTATCTAAAACCCCGCCTTTTCCATAAGCTATAACAGGTCTTCCAGAAGCTTGCGCTTCAACTGGTACAATACCAAAATCTTCTTCTCCTGGAAAAAGTAAAGCTTTGCATTCTTCCATATATTTTTTTACAATCTCATCTGGTTGTTTTCCTAAAAATGTTATATTTTCACAACCAGCAGCAATTTTTTCTAAATTTTCTCTTTCAGGTCCATCACCAAGTACTACTAACTTTTTCCCTAACTCTTTACAAGCTTGAACCGCTAAATCAAATCTTTTATATTTTACTAATCTAGAAATAACAAAATAATAATCGCCATCATTATTTGAAATATTAAAAAGATTACACCTAACTGGTGGATGAATTACAACAGCATCTCTCTTGTAATGCTTTTTTATTCTCTTTTGTACTGCTGTTGAATTTGCTATAAAATAATCTACTCTATTACTAGAAATAGTATCCCAAATTCTCATGTAATGTAACAAAATCTTTACTAACTTTTTTTTGAAATTACCCATACCTTTTATATATTCATCTCGTTTTTCCCAAGCATATCTCATAGGTGTATGACAATAACATATATGAATACTTTCAGGTTTTGTAATAACACCCTTAGCACATGAACTACTACTACTTAAAATTACATCATAATCATTTAAATTAAAATTTTCAAAAGCTAATGGCATTAGTGGAAAATATTTTTTATGATTGGTTATCATTTTCTTTTTTTGCAAAAAGCTTGTCCTTACATCTAAATTTTTCAATTTATCATCTAAATTATTTGGATTATAAAAAGTTGTATATATAGGTGCTTCAGGATAAATTTCTTTAAAATTAATAATGCATTGTTCTGCTCCACCCATATTAGTAAGCCAATCATGTACTATTGCTACCTTCATCTTTTTCCCCTTTTATTATTTTTCTGTTCTAAAATCTTTTACTTTATTAATACTATCCTTTTTACATACTACTATTGCATCATCACTATCTATTACAAATAAATCTTCCACATCTACTAATATAATTTTCTTATCTTGTGCATAAATAGTACAATCAGTTGTATTAGACATTTCAATATGTCCCTTACAAATATTATTTTTTTGATCTTTTTCTATGTATCTTTCAAGTGATTTCCATGTTCCAATATCATCCCAACCAAAATCTGATGGAATAACATAAATATTTTTTGATCTCTCCATAACAGCATAATCTATCGAAATACTATCACTTTTTGGATATATTTCATTTAATTTTTCATGGTAATTTTCAGCTTTAATACTTGGTAAATTTTTAAACAATTTATTTGTGTTTTTATAATTACTTTCTAATTCATTAAGCATATATTCTGCATTAAAAATAAACATGCCTGCATTCCATAAATATTCCTTTGAATCCAAATACTCTTTTGCTTTTTCAAAATTAGGTTTTTCAACAAACCTATCTACTTTTACTACTTTATTCTTATCCTCTTTATTAAATTTAATATAGCCATAACCAGTCTCTGGTCTATCAGGTGTAATACCAATAGTTACAATAGATTTATGTGTTTGAGTAACAAAATTATTAGCTATTTTCAACGTTTCTAAAAAGACCTCAACATTTTGGATTAAGTGGTCTGATGGCAACACTGCTATATTACAATCGCCATAAATTTCTTTTATATATAATGTTGATAGCAAAATACATGGAGCTGTATTTCTTCCAATAGGCTCCACGATTATATTGTTATCTGGTAAATCTGGTAATTGTTCTTTTACCAAATTAATATATCTTTTTCCTGTTGATATAAATATTTTTTCAATTGGTAATATTTTTTTTATTCTATCAACAGTAATTTGAATCATTGTTCTTTCTTCAAGCAAACTTATAAATTGCTTTGGCTTTTCTTCAGTTGATTTTGGCCAAAATCTAGTTCCTATACCACCCGCCATAATAAGAACACACATATTATCTGTTTTTTCCACTACATAGCTCCTTCTTTTTTTAGTACTGATACTACTGTTTTAAATAGAATTTTAATATCCAACGCTATTGATTTGTTTTTTGCATAATAGCTTTCCATTTCAACTCTTTCATCATAAGAAGTATCACTTCTACCATTAGCTGCCCAATATCCAGTTATACCTGGCTTTACAGATAAAACTAAATTTTTGCTTTGTCCAAATAATTCTATCTCTCCTTCTATTACTGCCCTTGGACCAACTAAACTCATTTCACCTTTTAAAACATTTATAAATTGTGGGAATTCATCTAAACTTGTTTTTCTTAAAATATGTCCAATTTTGGTGATTCTAGGATCGTTTTTTAATTTTCTATTTTCTTCCCATTCTTTTCTTGCTTGTTCATCATTTTCTAATAGTTCTGCTAATTTTTTATCCGCATCTATAACCATACTTCTAAATTTATACATTTTGAAGTGTTCACCATACTTTCCTATTCTTTCTTGTGAATAGAATATTGGTCCCTTATCGCCAGATACAAAATTAACAATCGCTACAATAGCTGTAAGAGGAATTAATATTATAATTCCAACAATAGCTCCTAATATATCTATCATTCTTTTTACAATTGCAGATATTGCTTCTTTTATTGTTGTATATGTGCAATCTACAATGCTTAAAGTCTTTTTCCTTCTTAATGTTATTAAAAATGTTATTAAAAGTATTTTTGTATTTATCCAAAAACCTCTATTATAAAAATATCTTGTATCCATATCTAGTCTATCTAAAAATTCCATTTTTGTTCTTCCTGAAATTTGATATACTCCTGTAAGACCTGGTTTCATTTGAGAAATTCTTGAATAATATGTTCCCATTAGTTCTTTTTCTTTTGGTTCATAAGGTCTTGGACCTACTAATGTCATATTACCTAATAACAAATTTATAAATTGTGGTAATTCATCTAAACAAGTTTCGTTTAAAAACTTTTCGAATTCAGAATTTTTAGTAACTCTAAATCTAAACATTTTAAATATTTTACCATTTTTTCCGATTCTATCTTCTACTTTAAATATAATTCGATAATCTCTATTTTTTGCGTTTTGAAGCATTACGATTATAGAAAATGGTAATAATACTATTAAACCTATTAGTGCTATTAAAATATCAACAGTTCTTATGAATAACTTTTTAGTTATTGTTTTAATTTTTTTGCAAAATCTTGTAAATGCTTTTTCCCTAATGTTTTCAATATCAAAAGGAATAGCAATCCAATTCTCTTCCAAAACAAATCCCCCTATAAAAACTAATTATAATTTATGTTGGACGAACAGTCCTACATATTTTATTATACTCCTTTTTATATTAGTTTTCAACAAAAAACGCAAAAAAATCATAAAAATATTTGTATTTTATAGATTATTTTAACTTTTAGATTGCGTTCACATAATTCTTTTATGTAAACAAGTTTGCTTTTCTAAGATATTTAAGCATTTTTATTTTCTGAATTCGTTATCATTAATTATTATAAATTTCTATTCGAAATATTTTCCTAACATTAGTAAAATTTCATATACATTTGTTCCGGGTTTTATTTGTGATGGAGCCTTACCTTTATTCTCTGTAATAATCTTGTCCGCTCTATCTATTGCTATTTTATAATATGGCAATAGTTTGTCAAATATTTGCGTATCATTTTTTGCATACTTTCCTACTATTTTATGTTTTTTAAATTCTATATTCAATTTATTTATATATTCTTTTCTGTCAATATCTGTTTTTAAATCTATAAAATGTAATAAAAACCAAAATTCTATACATTGATTTGACCATAATACATGATATTTTATTTTACTCTTTTTATTTAAAGTTTTTACTTTATGTACAGTATTATCAAATTCATCTTTTGGAAAATCATCTTTATCAAAAACTAACCAGACATGGGATATATCAACATATTTTTTTACAACTTCCTGAGCAGTTTCTAATAATTTCAGTCTTCCCTCGCCAGTATCTTGAACTTCTATACTAACTCTTCCTCTATGTTTACTATTTATTTTATTCGCCATACCATCAAAGTAATTTGGTTCTGTTTGTTCTCCTTCACACAAAATCAAATGTCTTTGTGGAGCTTCTATTACTCTACCATTTCTACTCTTTCTATACCAATCATTTGTGTTCATTTCCGATTTTTTGAGAGGGTGATGTGACATAAATTACTTCACCTCCCAAGATAAAATTCTTTGTAAATATGGATCTGCTCCATATTTCCCCTCTATATATTGTTTATTATATGAAGCATCTTTTCTTATATGTTCTCCATTAGTATCCCTAATTTCATATAAAGAATATAACTCACTAAAGTTTTCAATATTTTTAGATGCAAATAAAATTTCATCTCTTCTATATACTTCATTTGTCATTGTAGTTAAATCATGTGAAGTCATAATTAACTGTGCACCATTTATATTTAAATCTTTATTTTTATACATTTCAATAATATATTCTACCAATTTTGGATGTAACTTTGCATCCATTTCATCTATAATAGTTAAAGTTCCTTCTTTTAAAGCCCTTATTAATTTGGGTAATAATGAGAACAATTTTTGAGTTCCCTTAGATTCTTCCAATAAATTTAACTCATATTCCTTATTATCAACAATATGTTTCATGAATATTTTATAACTGTCTACTCCAATTTTCTCCTCTCTGTAATCTACTATATCTATATCCATATTTCTAAATAATTCTATCACTTTAATTTTTATTTCTTCCTCAAAAGCCCATTCTAAACTAATATTTTCATTAATATCTTTTGAAAAACTAATCATTATAGTATTGAAAAAAAAGCTCATTGCTTTATTTATAATATCAATATCATAAGAAATTGATAAAAAAGATAAAAAAGGAATTTCTAAATTATTATTAGTATTTACTTTGTTTTTTAACTCTTCACCTAATTCAACTTGTTCAGCATCTCTTATAAAAATTTTAGTAGGCTTTTTGGCATTTTCTGTTAAAACAAATAAACTTTCATATATGATTTTACCTTTATAAAAAGATAAGTTATATCTAAATTCATTTTTTTCTATTCTATAAAAAACTTCAAATTCAGTAGGTATTTCTTCTTCACAAAATTTATATGATATTACAGGATTTGGTGTAATTTTTTGGTTTAACTTAATTATGGAAATAGGTGCAACTACATTTGTATTTAAAGTTACAAAAGCATCTAAAAAATTGCTTTTTCCACCAGCATTAGGACCATATATTGTAGAAATAGGTAAAAATCTTTTATTATCTTTGTCACTAATAATTAAAGAATTTTCAAATTCATTACCATTTTCAGCTTGCATTTCTAAAACAGTTTTATCTTTATAAGATTTATAATTTTTTACACTAAATTGACATAACATATTTTATACACCTCTTTATTTATTATATTTAATTTCTAATCATATTATACACTTAAAAATCGAAAAAAATCAAGTTTAATAATTAAAATACGTATTTTTTTCTCGAATTTTGTATATTAAATGTTAAAAACTGCACTTTTTAGTACAGTTTTTATTGAAATCTACATTCTATTTGGCATTTCTATTCCAAGTAAGCTTGCACCAGTTTTAAGAACTGTTCCAACAGATTTACTTAAATATACTCTTGCATTTTGAACATTTTTATCTTCATCTATAATTTTGTTTTCATTGTAAAAATTACTATAACTTCCAGCTAAGTCTATTAAATATCTTGCTAAAATAGATGGTTCGTTCTTTTGAACTACGGCTTCAAGAATTTCTCCAAATTTGTACAAAATTTTAATTACATTTAAACTTTGTTTATCTTGTAATACATTTACATTTATTTCGTCAATATTTGGTATATATCCAGCCTTTTCCAAAACACTTTTAGTTCTTACATATATATATTGAATATATGGTCCTGTTTCTCCATTAAAGTTTAAAACTGTGTCCCAATCAAAAACTTGATCTTTAATAATTGTTGTACATAAATTATTAAAAATAACTGCACCAATACCAATTTTTTTAGCTTCTTCTTCTTTATTTTCCATATCAGCATTTTTTTCTTCTATAACTTTTTTAACTCTATCAATTGATTCATTAAGTAAATCTTCAACTTTAACAACATTTCCTTCTCTTGTTGACATTTTACCTGTTGAAAGTCTTACCATACCATATTGTACATGTTCTAAACCTTTTTGACATTTTTCTGGAATATCCAAATATTTTGCAACTTCAAAAATTTGTCTAAAATGTAATGCTTGCTCATAAGCAACAACATACAAACATTTATCAAAATCGTAAGTTTTTGCTCTATATCTAATTGCAGCTAAATCTCTTGTTGCATAAATTGTAGAACCATTAGATTTTGTAATCATACAAACACCTTTTCCTTGTTCTTCTAAATCTACAATTTTAGCGCCTTCTGATTCTGTTAATTTTCCAGCTTTTTCCAAAATATCTACTACTTCGCCCCATGAATTTGCATAAGATGCTTCTCCTTTTATGCTATCAAATTTAACTCCTAATAAATCATAAATTCTATTAAATTCTTGTAGACTAACATCTCTAAATTTTTCCCATAGATTTTTGCAATATGGGTCACCTTCTTCTAATAATCTAAAATTTTCTCTACAAGCATCTAAAACACTTTCATCTTCCTTGCATAAATCATTAATTCTTATATAAATTTTCATTAATTCTTCAATTGGATTTTCATCTATATTATATTCACTTCCCCATCTCTTATATCCCTCAATTAATTTTCCAAATTGAGTTCCATAATCTCCCAAATGATTTATACTAATTGAATTATAGCCCATGAATTTATATATTTTGTGCAATGAATTACCAATAATTGTTGTTCTTAGATGTCCAATATGGAAAGGTTTTGCAATATTCGGTGAAGAAAATTCTACCAATACTGTTTTTCCATCACCAGAATTATATGTGCCAAAATTTTCTTGTTTTTTATCTAATTCTTCTAAAACTGTTTTAGTTAATACTTTTTTATTTATATAAAAATTCAAATATCCGCCAACAATTTCAATTTTTTCTATATTTTCATCTGTTGTAATTTTCTCCTTTAATTCTGTTGCTATTGCTGGTGGAGCTTTCTTTAAAACTTTTGCAAGTTTAAAACATGGAAAAGCATAATCTCCCATTTCTTCATTTGGTGGAACTTCTATAAATCCTTCTATTTCTTTTGCATCAAGCTCTACTTCTTTTGCAATTTTTTGTGCTATAATATTTTTAAAATTAATCATTATTATCTACCTTCTCTATTATTTTTGATTTTTTAAATTCTCTTGAACTTTATTATCAATTGTTATCATTGCTCTTTCTACTATAAACATAGCAAGTATTCCTAGTGCAGAACCACAAGTATCAATAATAACATCTTTAACACTTCCGTTTCTTTCATTTATGAATAATTGGTGCAACTCATCAGATGAAGCATATAAAATTACAAAAACAAAAGATATAATTATTTTCTTTTTTCTAGACATACCTGTATATGTCATTGTTATACCATAAAAAATCATGGCACCAACTCCATATTCAGACATATGAGCTGCTTTTCTTACTACGGGTTCTATTTTTTCTGCTCTAACAGTATCTCCATTTGCAAAAAAGTTTGCAACTTTTCTACTTAAATTGCTTGATTCTGGACCATTTTGATTGGATAAGCAAAATACTAATATCATCCAAGCAATTAACAATACTATCAAAATTTTTCTAACTACTACTTTTATTTTATCCATTACTTTCTCCCTATTTTATTTAAAAATAATTATTCACACTTAATTTAATTATTAAATTCATATCATCATCTTCTGCTGCTTTATTTCTCCTTATTTTTCCACATTTCTCACATTTGAAAATTATTACATATCCTTTTTTACTATCGGTTTCAATACCAATTGGTTTCAAAATACCTCTACAATCTTCTGCTCTGTCACCTGGATTTATATCAACATGCTTAGAATGTAGACAATATGGGCAATGATTTCTGCAAGAATATCCTAATTTTCGTACATGTCTTCCACAGTTTTCACAATCAAATTCTTCATCAATTACTGTAAAATTACTCATAAATACTACCACCAATAAATTCTTTTATTAATGAGTTATTTGGAATTTTATCTCCACTCATACTATCAAAATATTTTAGAAGAACAATTAATCTTCTTGCTTCACTATATTCTGGTTCATCTTGCGTAACTTGTTCTAACAATGGTATCGCATAATCTTTTAGAACTGCAAGTTCATATACAATAGAAGAATTAAACATAACATCTGCCTCTTCTTGATATGGGAATATATTTTTTTGTTCTCCTCTGTTTACAGAATACCACATTTTTAATGTATGAAGTGCACTATAACCTCTAAATTGATTATCTCTTACAATTCTCCTAATAAGTCTGGTATCTGTTGTAGAAATTCTATTATAATAATCTATATTTAATACGGTTAAATCACTAATATATACTTTGAATTTATCTTCTTTTGAAATTAGAGAAGTAAGTTTATCATTTAAACAATGAATTCCCTCTATAACTAATACTTCATCTTTTTCTAATTTTAATTTATTTCCTAAATATTTCTTACTTCCAACAGTAAAATCGAATGTTGGAAGATCAACTTCTTCACCATTTAATAAAGCTAATAATTGACTATTAAACAAATCTATATCAATCGCTTCTATACACTCAAAATCATAGTTTCCAAATTCATCTCTTGGATTGTCTTTTCTTTCAACAAAATAATTATCTACTGAAATTGTAACTGGTTTTATTCCATTTACTCTAAGCGCCATTCCAAGTTTTCCTGCAAAAGTTGTTTTTCCAGATGAAGATGGTCCTGCAATTAATACCATTCTAACATTGCCTTTTTCTTTTATCTTTTGAGCAATTTCTGCAATTTTCTTTTCATGCAAAGCTTCTGAAAAAAGTATAAGTTCTTTTTCTTTTCCCTCTTTAATAGCTTTATTTAATTTATATACTGTATTTAATCCTAAAACTTTATTTATAGTAACATATTCATCTAATGCTGACTTTAATTTTAAACTATCTTTTGTATCTTGAATTTTATTTGGTTCTGTAATACTTGGATATTTAATTAAAAAACCATCTCTATATTTTTCTATATCAAAATATTTTGCAAATCCAGTAGAAACTGGCATTGCTCCATAAAAATAATTATAATAATCTTCACAATAATATAAAGAAACTTTATCTTTTTCTATATCAGCTTGTAATCTACCTCTTAAAGATTTTTCTTTCTCGTAAAACATATCTGCTTCTGTTGGTGTCATCATTACTTTTCTTATATCTAAGTCTCTATCTATTATTTCCTGCATTTTTAACTTTATGTTATTTATAACATCATCAGTAATAATAAAATTATCTATTGTTACAAACATTGCATTTGAAAGCTGATAATTTATTGTAAGCATTGCCATTGGATAAACTTCATAAAATGCTTTACTTGCAATATATAAAAGCCCTCTTATATATATAATTCTACCATCTCTATCTTGTCTATCTATAAATGAAATTTCTCCATCTTTATCAATAATCTGTTTTAAAGATGCAATTTCATTATTATATCTTGCTGCAATAATTTCTCCTGAATTTTTAATTTGCTCTTTAAAAGCTTCTCTTATAGTAATTTTATCTTCGAAATAATAATCTTCTCCATTGTATTTTATTTTCATATCTTTCGTATCCTTTCTAGAAATTGAAATAAATCAATAATGCGCCTATTAACAATAATAAAAAGCCAAATATTTTCAAGCCCAAAGAAGCATCATTTTTGTCTCCAAAGCTAAAATATTTTTTTACTATTGGTCTTGCATCAAAAATAAATTTGACACCCATAACTGCTGAAATTACTCCAATAAAAAGTAAAAATATTTTCATTTTAAACATCCTTTTTTACAAATTTTTAGCTCTTTTATTGTATTATTTTTTTAGGTTTATGTCAATAGTTTAAAGGCACTACAATTCAATGTAGTGCCTTTATTTTTAAATTATTATCATTTGCAAAATACCTTTATATAATAAATATATAATAATTGCTATTTCTGAAATTAAAATTGTTGGAAGTCCTATTGTAAATTTTAATTTTTTTGTTTTATGTCTAAATGCATACATTCCTATTATGGTACCAATTCCACCACCTAACAATGTAACTACAAATAATGTTTTCTCTGGAACACGCCAGAAGCCTTTTTCAGCCTTAAATTTATCAAGTGCCATAATAGCTAAACCAAAAGCATTTATTAAAATTACATATAATATAACATATTTTAATTCCATTATCTTTTATTCCCTTTACTATTTTATTTATTTTCATTTTCATGCGAATTAAAATGAAAATAAACTCATTTGATTAGACTTAGTCATTCCCTTTAAAAGTCCAGCTTTTTGTAATGTTTCAACAGCTACTTTTCCAATTTTAGAACGAGCTTGCAAGTCATCAACACATTCAAACTCCTCTTCTTGTCTCGCATTATAAATATTTTCAGCATCTATTGGTCCAAGACCTGGAATACTATTAAGGGGTGGTCTTATTCCATCTTCCTCTACTATAAATTTATCATGATGAGATTTATATAAATCTATATCTAAAAATTTAAAACCCCTTTCATACATTTCAAGTACAAGTTCTAAAACAGGATACATTTCTTTATCCTTGTTTGAAGCATCATTTCCAGCGTCATCAATTTCTTTCATTTTGGCTCTTACTCTACCTTTTCCCGCACACATTATTTCACTATCAAATTGCTTTGCTCTAATAGAAAAATATGTTGCATAATATGCCATTGGAATATGAACTTTAAACCAAGCAATTCTAAAAGCCATAGTTACATATGCCGCAGCATGAGCCTTAGGGAACATGTATTTAATTTTTTTACAAGAATCTATATACCACTCTGGCACATCATGTGCCTTCATTATTCCTTCTTGTTCTGGTGTTAAACCTTTTCCTTTACGCACTGATTCCATAATTTTAAATGCTGGATTAGGTTCTAATCCCATTTTTATTAAATAAATCATAATATCATCACGACAGCATATTGCGTCATTTAATTTTACAATACCTTGATTTATTAAATCTTGTGCATTATTAAGCCATACATCAGTACCGTGTGATAATCCTGAAATACTTATAAGTTCATTAAAAGTAGTTGGTCTTGTTTCTTCAAGCATTCCTCTAACAAATTTTGTACCAAATTCGGGAACTCCAAAGCTACCAGTTTTTGAATTAATTTGTTCTTCTGTAACTCCAAGTGCTTTTGTTGAACTAAATAGACTCATAGTTTCTTTATCATCTAATGGTATCTTAGTTGGGTCAACTCCTGTAATATCTTGAAGCATTCTAATCATTGTAGGATCATCATGACCCAGAATATCTAATTTAAGTAAGTTCTGATCTATTGAGTGATAATCAAAATGAGTTGTTATAATATCTGAATTTGGATCATCTGCTGGATGTTGTACTGGACAAAATTCGTATATTTCACGCCCTTTTGGAACAACTATAATTCCACCTGGATGTTGCCCTGTTGTTCTTTTTATACCTGTACATCCAACCGAAAGTCTTTCAATTTCAGCTTTACTTATTGGCTTTTCTCTTTCTTCATAATATTTTTTTACATATCCAAAAGCTGTTTTTTCTGCTATTGTACCAACTGTTCCAGCTTTAAATGTAGTTCCTTTACCAAAAATTACTTCTGTATATTTATGTGCCTTTGCTTGATATTCTCCTGAAAAATTTAAATCTATATCGGGTTCTTTATCTCCATTAAAACCAAGAAAGGTCTCGAAAGGAATATCCATACCATCTTTGTCTAATTTATGACCACATTTTGGGCAATCTTTATCTGGAAGATCAAAACCATTTTTCACACCATAATCTGAAAAATCAGAATACTTACAATTTGGACATCTATAATGTGGTTGCAAAGAATTAACTTCTGTAATTCCTGTCATATTAGCTACAAATGAAGATCCAACAGACCCTCTGGAACCTACCAAATATCCATCTTCATTAGATTTCCAAACTAATTTCTGAGCTATAATATACATAACTGAGAAACCATTTTTTATAATTGAATCTAATTCTTTTTCTAATCTATTTTCTACTATTTCTGGTAAATTTTCACCATATAATTCATGTGCCTTACTATATGCAATTTCTTTTATTGTTTCTTCACAGCCTGGAATATGTGGTGGACATTTTTCCGGAGAAATTGGTGAAATTTTTTCACACATATCTGAAATTAAATTAGTATTTGTAACAACTACTTCATAAGCTTTTTCTTTACCCAAATATGCAAATTCTTCTAGCATTTCTTCTGTTGTTCTTAAAAATAATGGTGCTTGCATATCTGCGTCATCATATCCTTGCCCAGCTTGCAAAATTCTTCTATAAACTTCATCTTGTGGATCAATAAAATGAACATCGCAAGTTGCTACAACTGGCTTATGTAATTTTTCTCCTAATGCAACAATTTTTCTGTTTATATCTCTTAAAGCCTCATCATTAGGCACTGTTCCTTCTCTAACTAAATATTCATCATTGCCAATTGGTTGAATTTCTAAATAATCATAAAAACTAGCTATTTCTTCTATTTCTTCATCTGACTTATTTCCAAGTACTGCTTTATATAATTCTCCTGCTTCACATGCGCTACCTAAAATTAAGCCTTCTCTATGCTTAGCAAATAAACTCTTTAAAATTCTAGGATGCCTGTAAAAATAATCTAAATGTGAATATGATATAAGTTTATATAAATTTCTAAGTCCTATATAATTTTTTGCCAAAATAATAGCATGATATGCTGGAAGATTTTTATGCTCAACTTCAAATTTATTATCAAAATCTATTATATGTGTTGCACCTTTGTCCTTAGCTCTTTCAATCATTACCTTAAACACTTCTAGTAATGTTTTAACATCATCTAATGCTCTATGGGCAACATCTACTTTAATTCCTAAATTATCTGCAATAATTCCTAGTTTATATTTCTTATAGTCTGGAAAAATTGCTTTTGCTAGTCTTAAAGTATCTATATATGTATAGTTAAATTCGTAACCATATTGTTCAAAATTGTATTTTAAAAACCCCATATCAAAATCTGCATTATGAGCAACTAAAACACTTTCTCCCAAAAATTCGATTAGTTTTGGAAGAACTTTATCTATTGTTTCTGCATCTTTTACCATCTCATCTGTAATATGCGTAACTTCTACAACTTGTCTTGGAATTGGTTTTTCTGGATTAACAAAGTATTCAAACTCTCCAATTTTTTCTCCATTTTTATATTTTATAACACCAATTTCTGTAATTTTTTCAGTTCTACTAGAAAGACCTGTTGTTTCTAAATCTAAAACACAATATTCTGTGTCTATGCTTTGATCTTTATAATTTACTACTGATGGATTTTTGTCTGGAACAAAATACGCTTCAACTCCATATAGTACTTTTAAATCACTATTTGCTTTACTTAAAAATTTGTGTGCTTCTGGAAAACTTTGAACTACACCATGGTCTGTAATAGCAATAGATTTCCAACCCCATTTTATAGCTCTTTTTAAAAGTTCTGTTACTGGCGTAACTGCATCCATTTGGCTCATTTGAGTATGCATGTGAAGTTCTACTCTCTTAACTTCTGCATTATCTACCCTTTCTATTTTTTCTACACCTTCGGTCTCTATAATTCTTCTTACTTTTATTATTATTTCCTTATCGAAATCACTATATTCTTTTTCACCATCAACAATCAAACCTTTTGCTGTTTTAATTCTATTTATTATCTCATCAGATTTTTCTTTTTGAAAAAATCCTGTACAACTAATAGTACTTGTTCCATCAAAAACAGCAAATTTAGCAATTACCTTTTTCTTTCCTGTTTTTTTATCTTCATACTCACGAACTGCAATATCTCCAATTAATTCTCCTGCAATATATACAAGTTCTTTATCCGGAGTTATATCTACTAGTTTTATAAGTCTTCCATCTATTAAAATATTTCTTCCATATATAAGTGGAGCTTTTCCTTCTTCTTTTAATTCTGGCACTTCTGCTAGTTTTTGTTCTTGAAGTTCTTGCTTTTCTTTTTCTTCTTGTAATTTTTGTAATCTTGCATTTTCTTTTGCAATTAAATATTCTTCATCAGCCTTTTTCTTCATTTCTTCTAAAAGCTGTTTTTGTTCTTTTTGCTTATTTTCTTCAAGAATTTTTTCATAATTATCAGATAAGTTTTCTTCGAATTTTACATTAAATTTTTGATTATATAAATTCTCAAAAAGATGCTCTAAACCTTTATCAAATTTTTTATCATTCAAAAAATTAGCACCTTTTAAAGCTAATTTAACTGTAACTTCTTGACCTTGTATATTTAATGAACTTCCAGTAAGCATTGCTCTACTAGTAGGTTCTTTTTTTGAAACATAGTTTATTATCTTTTGCCAATTTTCTTCTATCGTTTGTGGAATTTCCATATCACCATAATTTATATCAATTATAGCTTTTGATACTTTAAACCTGTTTACTAAATAATTTTCAAAGTCTTCAATTTCAGTTATATCTATTGCTTTTAAAGTTGCTATATTTATCTGTAATTTATTTGTTTTTTTATATAAATTAATATTTTCAAGCTGTGCATCAATAATAGGATTATCTCCAACGTAATCACAAAATACTTCTTTTATATATTTTTGCATTTTAAACTTCCTTTTTTGCTTCTATAATTTCTTTTACTCTTGTCAAATTATTTTCAATATCAGGAATATCTTTTATTTCAAATCCACCTAAAATATAACTTCCTGACTCTGGATGAAATTGTATATCTGCTAAATTGAATATCTTTTGGAAAAAATTTTGATAATATGTGACATTTTTCAAATCTGAATATGCGATAGTTTTCTTTCTGTCTTTATATTTATAAACTACTTTTTTCTCATAAAAAGTACAAGATGTATTTTTAGCTATTCTTTTAGCAATAAACATTGAGATACCAAGAGCTACAATTCCAGCTAATATAGTAACAAAAGCAGTCAAGGTTTGTTTTTGAGACATAAATGCTATAAACACAAAAATAAATACTACATACCAATCTCCATATCTAGTTAATTGATATTTAGGTAAATATTTTCTCTTTAATTTAAAAATCTCTTTTGTGTCTTTCTCCAAAGCTTCTTCTTTGCAATATTCTTCATAACAACTTTTACAAATATCGCCCTCTTTTCTAAGTTTTGCTCCACAAATTTTACATCTCATAATACATCTTCTCCTAAAATTTTAAAATATCTTTAAAATGTCCTTATATGTTACATATAGTGAAAATAATAATAAAAGTGTAAATCCCGTCATTTGTATTTTTATTTCCACGTCTTCGCTAAGTGGTTTCCTTCGTATCCATTCTATAATTAAAATTACAATTTTTCCACCATCTAATGCTGGTATAGGTAATAAATTCGTTACGCCTAATGATACAGAAATTAAACTCATTAGATAAACAAAATTAAATAATCCATTTGTTTTTACTACCATTTCAGAAATACCAACTGGACCAACCATTTGATCCATATTCAGATTTCCTGTAAAAATTGTTTTCAAACTATCAAAAATATCTAATATAAATACTCCTGTCTGTTTTAATGAAAAAAACAAATCATGTTTAGCAATACAAATTAAAATAAAAAATACTACTAAACCAAAAATTATATTTACAATAGCACCAGCAGCTACTATCGCCAACCTTTTAGGAATACTTGCATTATTAAAAGCTTTTTCAGATTCGTTTCTTTCTGTCTCTCCTAACATATCTACATATCCACCAAAAAATATCCATCTTATAGAATATTTAGTTTCTTTACCTTGCCATGAAATAATTTTAGGTCCAAAACCAATAGAAAATTCTTTAACATATATTTTACATAGTTTTGCAACAAGAAAATGACCACCTTCATGTATTAACACTAAAAATCCTAATAAAAATATAATCTTCAATGCACCTATAATAAAATTCAAGTTTTTTCCTCCTACATAATTAAAGAAATTATAGTGAATGTAATATAAGCAAATGGCGCTATAAACATTATACTGTCTATTCTATCTATCATTCCTCCATGACCTGGAAATAATTCGCTAAAATCTTTAACTTCAAAAGATCTTTTTATAACACTAGCTGCAAAATCTCCAAATTGTCCTATTACGCTTAATACTGAAACGATAACAACAATTGGTAAAATTGGAATAACTGTACTAGCATGCATATTCAAAACTAATGTAAATATTACACAAAATGCTATTGCTCCAACAACACCTCCAATACAACCTTCTATTGTTTTGTTTGGACTTATTTTACTAAATTTATGTTTTCCAAAATTTTTTCCGACTAAATATGCAACTGTATCACTTCCCCAAGCAGAGAAAAATACATACCAAATTGCTATTTGTCCTGTTAAATTCCATGCAAAGCTTTCTGTTCCATATAGCAAAGCAAAAAACATTAAAAATCCTACAATATAAGCTATTCCGAATAGTGTATATACAATATCTTTAAAAGTTATTTTCATTTCTGTAATTATTACATTTAAAAGCAGAACAAAAATCAATAATGGAAATATTATTGATATAGTTACTAGAATAAGTTTCTGTGGAAATATATGTAATATAGCAATAATAAAACTACTTAAATATCCTATCCATGAAACTACATTTATATTTTTCTTTTTAGCACATTTCGAATATTCATAAATAGCAATACATGAAACTATTGCCATTAAAAAATCTATCAAATACTTATTTCCTAATACCATTATTGCTAAAACTATTGGAAAACCTATTATTCCAGTCAAAAATCTTTTTAAACTCATATTTATACTTCCTTTGTTATTTAGTTCGCTCCAAAATTTCTTTTCCTATTTTGATAAGCCTCAATTGCATCATCTAAATCTTTTTCAGTAAAATCTGGCCAATATTTATCTACAAATAAAAATTCTGTATAAGCAAGTTGCCACATTAAAAATCCACTTGTTCTAATTTCACCACTTGTTCTAATCATTAAATCTGGATCTGGAATATCAAATGTATACATATTTCTAGATAATACATCTTCTGTTATATCCTCTACATTTAAAGTTCCATTCTTTACTTGATTTGCAATTTTTTGTGTTGCTTTAACAATTTCATCTCTTCCACCATAATTAAAACCAATATTAAAGCTTACACCTGTATTGTTTTTAGTTCTTTCAATAGCATCTTCTATACTTTTTCTTAAATCCTGACTAAAAGAAGTCATATCTCCTAAAACTCTAATTTTAATATTATCTGTGTCTGCTCTTTTACTATAATCATCAAGATATGATTTCAAAAGTTGCATTAACCATGAAACTTCTTCTTGACTTCTTTTCCAATTTTCTGTTGAAAAAGCAAATACAGTAACATGTTTTATTCCAAGGTTGTTTGCATATTTAACTATTTTTTCAACAGTTTTTGCTCCTTCTTTATGTCCCATTTGCATTGGAAGATTATGTGCTTTCGCCCAACGACGATTGCCATCCATAATAATAGCAATATGATCAGGTAATTTATTCATCAATATTCTCCTATATTTTATATTTAAGCTATATACTCATTATTTCATTTTCTTTATTTTCTAATGCTTTATCTATGTTTGCGATATATTTGTCTGTTAATTTTTGAATGTTCTCTTCTTCTCTTGCTTTATCATCTTCTGTTATATCACCATTTTTTTGTTTAGCTTTTACATCTTCCATTCCATCTCTTCTAATTGAACGAACAGAAACCCTAGCTTCCTCAGCCATTTTTCTTATATCTTTTACTAGTTCTTTTCTTCTTTCTTCTGTAAGTTCTGGGAAGTTTAACCTTATAACTTTTCCATCATTATTTGGATTAAGACCAATATCAGATGCTAAAATTGCTTTTTCAATTTCTTTTAAAGCACTTGCATCCCATGGTTGAATAACAATAGTTCTTGCTTCTGGAACTGAAATTCCAGCAACTTGATTTATTGGAGTTGCTACTCCATAATATTCTATTGTTATTTTATTTAATATTGCTGGGTTTGCACGACCAGCTCTCACTTCTGATAAATTTTCTTCAAATACACTTAGTGATTTACTCATTCTTTCTTCTAATTCACTCATTTTCTTTTATTTACTCCTTATTATATATTCTTTTTATTTAACAACTGTACCTATTTTTTCACCTTTAACTGCTCTAACGATATTTTCTGGATCACTAATTGCAAAAACTAATAATGGCATTTTATTATCTCTACAAAGTGATGTTGCAGTAGAATCCATAACTTTTAAATCTTTATTTAATATATCTATATAGCTAATTTCATCATATTTAACAGCTGTCTTATCTACTTTTGGATCAGCTGAATATACTCCATCAATTGTTTTTGCAAGTAAAATAACTTCTGATTCTGTTTCTACTGCTCTTAATGCTGCTGCGGTATCTGTTGAGAAAAATGGATGACCAGTTCCACAAGCAAATATAACAACTCTTCCTCTTCCTAAATGTTTAATTGCTTTTCTTTTTATATAAGGTTCTGCAATTTCTCTCATTTCAATAGCTGTTTGAACTCTTGTTTGAACTCCTCTTGCTTCAAGTGCATCTTGAAGTGCCAAACCATTCATAGCTGTTGCTAACATTCCCATATAATCTGCTGCTGAACGATCCATTTTTTGACCATTTCTAGCACCTCTCCAAAAGTTTCCACCACCAACAACAATTGATACTTCTACTCCCATTTCTATTATTTCTTTAACTTTATCACAAATTCCGTTTACTATGTCTGGATCTATTCCATGACTTTCATCTCCTGCTAATGCTTCTCCACTTAATTTTAATAAAACTCTTTTATAAGCCAACATATCTCTTACTCCTTTTTACAATTCTTTTCATATTCTATCATATATTTTTAAAAATTACAGTCTTTTTTGAAAAAATTATTAAAGTTTTTTATCTCTTATATCTTGTATTAATTGCTCTCTAAATTCAACTGGCAAAAGCCTTATATTTTCAATGTTTTCTGGTTCTATAAGTTCAGGTGTAAAATTTCCTCTATGTTTATATGCAGGGTCATTTGAAAATTCTGGTCCTGTACCTGTACCAAATTCTCCTGAAATATAGTCACATTCAAATAAATATTCATCTTGTGATTCTGAAATTCCTTTATAGTACAATTCTTTTTTTGCTTTAACTATTATGCCCATTTCTTCCAAAAGTTCTCGTTCTGTCGCTTCAAACATACTTTCTTCACCTTCTAATCCTCCTCCTGGAAATACATAATATTCTCCATAAGGTTTATTGGGTTCACCTTCTGTTTTTTCTACATTAGTTCTATGCATTAAAGCAAATTTTCCATCAATTTTAACTAATCCTGCGCAACGAATTCTTTTCATTTATATTACTTCCTCCTTTAAATATGTTTCTGAAATTCCATAAAACTAAATAAGGAGAGCTTAAAAGCTCCCCTATTTTTTATTTTGTTATTGCTAAAATTTTAAATTTAATTGTTCCAACTGGAGCTTGAACTTCAACAACATTTTTAACTTTTTTTCCAAGCAATGCTACTCCTATTGGTGATTCATTTGAAATTTTATTTTGAGATAAATCTACTTCTGTTGAACCAACGATAGTATATTCAATTTCTTCTTTGAATTCCATATCTAATACTTTAACTTTGTTTCCAACTTGTACTGTTTCTGTATCTATCTCAGATTCATCTATAATTTTTGCATATTTGATTTTGTTTTCTAATTCTGCAATTTTAGCTTCGTTTTGTGCTTGTGCATTTTTTGCTTCATCATATTCAGAATTTTCTGATAAATCTCCAAATCCTAATGCAACTTTAATCCTCTCTGCTATTTCATTTCTTTTATTTGTTTTTAAATCTTCTAATGTTGCTTCTAAATTATCATAGCCTTCTTGTGTTAATAAAAATTCCTTTTCTTCCATTTTATTAAGTCCCCTTCCGTTGGCAAATTTTAATACTATAATAAAGTTATTTTTATCTTTTGTCAAGTATATAACCAAAAAAACTAAACCTTTAAATACTCTTTCTTATTTATGTATCCATTTTTTCCCAGTAACTGTGTTACTTTCACTTTATCTTGTTTTATTTCTTTTAAAATATTTTGTGGAGCAGTTTTTTTATAAATATAGCTTTCATACAAAATTTCTTTATTAAAATCATCTATTCCAAATGTATTATCTAAATATTTTTTTGGTAAATCAATTTCATAATTTAATACATTTATACCATTAAATCCTTTATTATATATTTTTATATCTTCTAAATTTATAACAATTGATTTTCTGGGTAAAGCAAATTTATTAAATTCTTTTTCATCCAAATCAATATTTATTACAATATCACTTTTCAAAAAACTTCTTTTATAATTGTACGAAACATTTAAAATTATGCCATTTTCTTTATATAAATTTTGCTCTAATTTTTTAAATTTATAATCATCTTTTGTAATAAGATTTATATTTTTACAATTTTGAGCTAAATTCTTTAAAATTTCAAAATCCAATTCTTGTGGATTTTTCACTGCAAAAGATATATTTTGTCCAGCAAAATTTTCATTTTTACTATTGCAAATATATTTTGCAACATCAACAATTAAATAATGGTATAACCACTTTCCATCTAATATTTTTATACCATTATTTTTCAAATCTTCCTTAAAATTATCTATTTTTTTAGATAATACAACAGTTTTGGCATGATATATTTTTAAATTTTTTATAACACTTTTTTTAAATTTTGAATTATTTTCAGGGATTAACCAAACTTCTCCTTTATCTTTTGTAATTTTAGTTATTTTCCCAAAAATCTTTTTATATGCAAATATTATTTTTTTCAAAAAGTCTGGAAAAATAACTTTTTCTTCAAAATATTCTAAATAATCTTTTGTAAATTTTATGTATAACAAAAATATCACCTCATAATTATATATGAAGTGATATTTAAAATTATGCTATTTTTGTTATTATTTTAAATCTAATTTTATATGAACTTCTGACAATTGTTTTTCAGTAACCTCGCCAGGTGCTCCCATTAGTAAATCTTGTGCCTTGCTATTCATTGGAAACGCTATAACTTCTCTAATACTTTCTTCTTCTGTTAATAACATTAACATTCTATCAACACCTGGTGCAATTCCTGCATGTGGTGGAGCACCGTAATGAAAAGCTTTAAATAAAGCAGAAAATTTATTTTTAATATCTTTTTCTGTATATCCAGCAATTTCAAAAGCTTTAATCATAGTTTCTGGATCATGATTTCTTACAGCACCAGATGAAAGTTCTATTCCATTACAAACAATATCATATTGATATGCATATATATCTAATGGATCTTTGGTATTTAAAACTTCTAATCCACCTTGTGGCATTGAAAACGGATTGTGACAAAAATCTAATTTTCCATTATCGCCTATTTCATACATTGGAAAATCTACTATCCAACAAAACTTAAATACATCTTTTTCTAGTAAGTCTTGTCTAATACCAATCTCTCTTCTTATTTCGCCAGCCAATTTTTCAACAATTCCCTTATGTTCAGCTATAAAGAATATACTATCTCCTGCTTTTGTATCAGTTTGAGTAAGTAATTCTTCTCTTGCTTCATCTGGAATAAGTTTAGCAATCGGACCTTGCAAAGTTCTATCTTCATTTACTTTAAGCCATGCTAGCCCCTTTGCTTTGCATTCATCAATAGCAAATTCTGTCATTCCATCATAGAAGTTTCTTGTTGCTTCTGCTCCATTTGGAAGTGTAATTGTTCTTACTATTTTTCCATTAAAAACTTTAATATCTAATTTTTCAAAAATATTAGTTACATCTTTTATAATAAGTGGATTTCTTAAATCTGGTTTATCTGTACCATATTTAAGCATAGCTTCTTTATAAGGAATTCTTGGGAATGGATATTCAGCCACTCTTTTATCAGAAAATTCTTTAAAAGTATTGTATATAACTTTTTCCATAACTTCAAAAACATCTTCTTGTGTAGCAAAACTCATTTCCATATCCAATTGATAAAATTCTCCTGGTGAACGGTCAGCTCTTGAATCTTCATCTCTAAAACAAGGAGCAATTTGAAAGTATTTATCTATTCCTGAAACCATAAGTAATTGCTTAAATTGTTGTGGAGCTTGTGGAAGAGCATAAAACTTTCCAGGATATACTCTACTTGGTACTAAGTAATCTCTTGCTCCCTCTGGTGAAGAACTTGTAAGTATTGGAGTTTGTACTTCCAAAAAATCTTGTTTTATCATTTCATTTCTTAAAAATTGAATAAGTTTTGCTCTCATTTTAATATTTTCTAATGATTTTCTATCACGTAAACTTAAAAATCTATATTCTAATCTTAAATCTTCTCTAACATTTCTACTATTTTCAATTTCAAAAGGTAATCCCATAGTTCTTTTGCCCAAAACTTTAATTTCATCTGCAAAAAGTTCTACCTTTCCTGTTGGTAATTTTTCATTAATAGTTTCATCATCTCTTAAACGAACTTTGCCAGAAACCGTTATTGTTGATTCTACTGGAATTCTTTGAGCAAATTCAACCTTTTCTTCATCACCTGAAACTACTATTTGAGTTATTCCATGTTCATCTCTTAAATCAATAAATAATACGCCACCTAAATCTCTAATAGTGTCTATCCACCCTGCTAAGCGAATTTCCTCTCCTACATTTTTCTCTCTGATTGTTCCACAATCATAAGTTCTGTACTCGTTTTTTCTCATAAATTCATCCTCCCTCTATGCTTTTCACTAAAAGCATTTATAAATTATTTAAAACCTAAGGATTATAAACTTATTTTTAATACAAAAAAGCTTTCATCCCTAAGCAAAGGGACGAAAGCTGCTATCTTCCGCGGTACCACCCAATTTGAAAATTAATAATAATTTTCCTCTTTTAACACTTGCTCCAATGTGTTTCATAAACTTTAACTAAATCAAATACTTTCAGCCTTTGGTATTTGTTCTCTAATATTTAGCTTTATTGAAGTTTACTTTCATCTTCATAGCAATTTTTTTTAATTGTATATTTTATTTTAGCACACTTATTACTATTTTGTCAATATTTTTCAATACTATTCTTCATAATAGTAAACTCTATAAATTCCAAATTCTTCACATTTAAAACCTTCATTTGCAAATCTTTGAGCTATCCATTCATCTGGTCCAGCAACATACGCAGATTCTTTTTCCAGAACTATCCACTTTCCAGATTCTATAAAATTATATTCAATTGCTGTTCCTTCATATTCACCAACTATATGCTCTGTATCATAGTCATAAGGTGAAATTTGGTAATCTAAAAGCACATATATATATTCTTCACTTGTTAAAAGTTGATCTAAATAAACTTTTTCTCTTTTTAATGTTTTTACATAATCTAATGCTGTTAAATATGTTGTTGCAAAAAGATATACACCTTCTGATTTTTGATTATACTCAGTAAAATAAAAATTCATAAACATTCCAAAATTTATAGTTAATAATAATCCAATTGGAATAATTACAGCCTTCACTTTTTCAAAGACAATATATATTCCAATTGCAGAAAAATATACCATTGGTGCAAATATTGCATTTGCTCTATGTATTGTTGGAATTTTCACCATAAACATACAAAACAAAACTGAAACAAACCAAAATACAAAAATTGCATTTATGTCAAAATTCTTTTCTTTTATAGATTTGACTAATTTTTTTATTCCATATATAAATCCTATAATGAAAAACGGAATTGTCATATAGTAAATTGTTCCGAACTCTGGAACTGCATTATACCAATATACATTATGGAAAATTTCTTCATTATCAGCACTAAATATGCTCTTTAAAATATATGCATTTTCCACAAAGTTTGGAAGCATAAGGTCAGAACCTCTATATCCAACTAATTTTGGTATAGTAATAAATCCATTTATCTCTTCCATAAAACCATTATTTATTAAAAGCATAATCATTAAAGGTATTGCCAATAAAGCAATTGGTATTCCAAACAATACAAGTTTTTTGAAATTTAATTTCTTTATATATAATAAATATATACAAGTTAACAATAAAATTAATGGAAGTATTATAAATGACAATGCATATGTATAAAGTGAAAGTCCAAAACAAATTCCACTTAAAATTAATAGTTTTGTAGAATCTTTTTGTATGCTTTTTATTAATATACATTCTGATATAGTTAAAAATCCTACTAATAAATTACAATCTAATGCCCATCTTGATTGCATTATAAAATATGGACATATTGTAAATAAAAATGCAAATAATAATGGTTTGAATTTATCTTTTTCATCTCTTAAAATCCAATACATAAAAACAAATATTAAAACTCTAAAAATAGCTGCTGGCATTCTTAAAACTAATTTGCTAAATCCAAACATTTTTATTAATAATATAACAAGATAAGCATACATAGAACTTTGACTTCCATAATAATTGTTAAGCCAAATTGGATAACTTCTCAAATACCTATCTACACCATATTTCTCAATTGCTTGCGCATCATAAGCAAGACCTGCTTCATCAACATGCAAGCCATAAGGTAATGATGTAATTTTAAAAACTGATGTAAAAATCGTTAAAAGCAATAAAAGTAGAATAAAAACTTTATAATATTTTTTTACTATTTCTTCAACCCAATTACCTATTTTATTAATAGTTTTATTATTTTTCTTTATTAAAAGTAGTCCTAAAAATATTAGAACTACTGATAATATAACAGATATTATATTCATTATGCTATACATAAATTCCCCCTACATCTTAGTAAGTAAACCATAATCCTTCATCTTTTAATTTAGTAATTATTTCATTATGTTCTTCATTTGTTTTTGTAAAATAGACTTTTCCATTTTTATCTGCAACAAAATATAGAGCTTCTGTTTCTTTTGGGGTTAAAGTTGCTTTTATAGCATCTTTACTCATATTACAAATTGGACCTATTGGAATTTTAGAAATCATATCTGGTCCTCTTGTATTATAAGGATTGTATGTGTTTATTTGCTTTTTAGTTAAGTCACTTTCTCCCATATCTACTCCAAAAGCATAATATGTTGTAACATCACTTCCTAAACTCATCCCAATATCTATTCTATTTAAAAATACACCTATAATTTCTTCACGATCTTCAAAACTTTTTCCTTCCATTTCAGCCATAGAAGCAAGAGTTAAAGTTTGATGTACTGTATATTTAAAATCATCTTTATACTCACTTAAAAATTTATCTGTGAAATTCAAAATTACATTAAAAATTGTTTCAACACTAACATCAACACTTTCAAAAGTATATGTGTCTGGTAACAGATATCCTTCTAATGGATAGTATATGTTTTCATCTTTTATCTCGTCTGTCAAAAACCAATATTTTTCAATAAGAGAATCTATATATTCTTCATCTTTTAACAATTCAAAAACATCTTCTTCTGTATTGTTAGTTTTCTCTGCAATAGCTTTTGCATACCATTTCATGTTTTTACCTTCAACAAAAGTAATTTTTACATCTTTTGATATAACATCACCAGAAGCAATTTTGGCTAAAACAGTTGGTGTATCACTATGCCATTCTATTTCATAATCTCCTGCTTGTAAATTAGTAACACCATTTATCTTGCAATATATTTTACATGCCAAAGCACTTTTTATTATTTGTTTTTCTTCTAACAAATCTGCAATTGCAGAAATGCCTGTCCCTTCTGGAATAGTTACTTCATTAACCCCATGCTCTAATGTAGATGCATTTCCTTGTGCTAATGGGTCTTTAAGAGAACTGCTATACCAAACAAAAGCTCCTATCCCTGTTCCTACAACTAATACTAATAAAATTATTAAAATTACTACTAATTTCTTCATTATTCCATCCTATTCTATAATCATATCGACAACCTTTGAAAGCTTATCTTTATCAACCATCTTATTATTTGTAATAGCAACTTTTATTCCAAGTTCTTTTAATCTAGGAGTAAGTTCGATTACAAATCTATTAAAACTATTTACATCATCTATTTTTTTAAAATTGATATTTATACCTGTAAACTGATAATCTACAAGTTTTTTATATAAATCATTTATTACCTTGTTTCTATCTGTATAATTTAAAAGTACATTTGAAACATCTATATTATTTTCCAATGTTGCCCAGATTTCAATATTATTTTCTTTTGTCCAATTTATATATGATTTATATTCATCTGTTGTACTTGCTGTTTTGTCTAAAATCTCTCCTTCTTTATCTAAAAAGAAAAATGTAGGAATAACCGTATTTTGTTTTTCTTTATTCAAAATTGCTTTTGAATAATCTTTTGAAACATCTGATGCTTCTTTTATAACAGCTACATCAATTTTCTCATTTTCCCAATGCTCTCTAACGACCTCTGGATTTGAAACTCTTTTCTTTTTTACATATCCAACATTTCCATCGGAAGTTCTAATTTTAAAGTATTTTTTAGAAGCATCTTCAATTATTGTTATATATTCACCTTGTAAAACTTTTTGAGTTTCCATAGAAAATAAACTTGGTTTATTTTTTAATTTAAAATTTTTAAGAGTAATTGCTGTTTTCTTTTCTTTTGAAACATCTTCCCCAATTAATCTTTTATTGTTTTCAGAATATTCAAACTCTAAATCATATACAATTCCCATTTCTGAAAATGGTAAATATATTTTATCATTTCTCTTAATCATTGGTGATGTAAGCTCTGCGTTACTATCATTAATTACCATAAAATCTTCATCAACTTTAAGTAATGCAATATGCTTATTATATGTTGTTATAAGCTCTTTTTCTGCTTCATTATAATACATATTAGTATCAAGCAAAGCACCAACATCTTCCTTAGAAAGATATATCACATCATCTTCTTTTATTATTTCATCTTTTGTTTGTATTAGATTATTATTCAATAATAAAGTAATTTCATTTGGTTCAGAACTACCAAAAAGCATACTTATTACTTGTTTTACAATTAATATAGCCAAAATCAAAAAAATAATTAATATTATTTTTTTACGCATTTTTTTATTTATCTTTTTCTTCTTCATAAGTTCTCCATTTTTTTTAGTTACATATATTTTAATATCACAAATCGAAATTAAAGTAAAGCTTGATTAATAAATTTTAATATTTTGTAAAAAAGTCTTTATTTTTTGTCGATTTTAGTATATACTTATTAAGTAAAGTAAAAAAATAAAACTTAATCAAATTGAGTAGATAGGAGGCAACTATGTGGCAATTTTGGCTAATATTAGCTGGTATATTTTTAATCATTGAAATTATAACCGTAGGCTTTCTTGTATTTTGGTTTTCAGTAGCAGCTTTAATTGCAATGATTGCTAGTTTCTTTATACATAATATAATTGCACAAGCTTCTATATTTGTTATTGCATCAACTTTATTACTTTTCATAACTAGACCTTTTGTTGAAAAAATTACAAAAAAAGATGAAGTAATAAAAACTAATGCATATTCAATTGAAGGAAAAGTTGCAAAAGTTATAGTTGATGTCGTCCCTGTTGAAGGTCAAGGGCAAATTAAAATTAACGGCGAAACATGGTCAGCAAAATCATATAACGATACAGTTATTCCAAAAGATACAGAAGTTTTAATTGAAAAAATAGATGGTGTAAAAGCAATAATCAAACCATTAAATTAATTTTAGGAGGATTTAAAATATGTTAGGATTTTTATTCGTTTTATTTGTAATCATTGTTATCATTGCTTACAAAACAATTAAAGTCGTAAGACAATCAGAAGTTTTCATTATTGAAAGATTAGGAAAATTTCACAAAGTAGCAGGAGCTGGTCTTACAATTATCATTCCATTTATTGATAGAGTAAGATCTGTTGTTAGTTTAAAACAACAAACAATGGATATACCACCTCAAAATGTTATTACAACAGATAATGTTACTATAACAATTGATACAGTAGTATTCTACAAAATCACAGACCCTGCAAAAGCAGTTTATGAAATTCAAAGTTTGAAAAAAGGTATTGAATATTTAGCAATTACAACAATTCGTGATATTGTTGGTAAAATGGAATTAGATGAAACTTTTAGTTCAAGAGATATTATCAATACAAAATTAAGAACTGTACTTGATGAAGCAACTGATGTTTGGGGATGTAAAGTTGACAGAGTTGAAATTAAAGATATTACTCCACCAGCTGATATCCGTGATGCAATGGAGAAACAAATGAATGCTGAAAGAAATAAAAGAGCTTTAATTCTTCAAGCAGAAGGTGAAAGACAATCAGCAATCACTCTTGCAGAAGGTAGAAAAGAAGCAGCTATATTAGATGCAGAAGCAGATAGAGAAGCTCGCATGAGAAGAGCTACTGGTGAAGCTGCTGCTATAAAAGAAGTTGCCGTAGCAAAAGCACAAGAAATTCAAATGGTATATGATGCAATTAAAAAATCAAATCCAGATGATAAATTAGTTCAAATTAAATCATTAGAAGCATTACAAGAAGTTGCAAAAGGTGAAGCAAATAAAATCTTCATTCCTTTCGAAGCAACAGCTGCTCTTAGCAGTTTAGGTGCTGTAAAAGATGTTTTAAAAGATGACAAAAAATAATTAATATTCAAAAAGGTTTTCTGCTAATCCAGAAAACCTTTTTTATATTACCTAATTTACTATTTCAATTAAACTTTTTACTAAATAGTCTACTTCTTCCAAAGTATTACTTTTTCCAAAAGTAACTCTCAAACTACTTTTAGCAATATTTCTCGGTACACCAATAGCCAATAATACTGGTGATGGTTGCAAAAGTCCTGCACTACATGCCGAACCACTTGATGCACATATATTACGTTTATCCAATTCTTCTAATATTTTTCCACCATCAACACCCAAAAAACAAACATTAGAATTTCCAGGAAGTCTTTTTTCTAAATCTCCATTTATTCTAATATTTTGAATTCTTCTAGTTATATTTTCTAAATAATAATCTCTTAAAGTTTTCATTTTTCTACTATTTATTTCTAAATTTTTAGTTGCTAATTCTAATGCCTTTCCTGTTCCAACTATTCCTGCTACATTTTCTGTACCAGAACGCTTTTCTCGTTCTTGATGTCCTCCATCTTGAATTCTTTTAAAAGGAACACCTTCTTTTACATATAATACGCCTACCCCTTTTGGTCCATAAAACTTATGAGCAGACATTGAAAGAGCTGATACTTTTACTTCTTTTACATTTACGCTTATATTTCCCATAGCTTGAACAGCATCAGTATGAAAATATATATTATTATGATTTGCAAGTTCAGCTATTTCTTTTATAGGTTGAATAGTTCCAATTTCATTATTAGCAAACATTATTGAAATCAAAATAGTTCTATTAGTTATTGCTCTTCTTACACTCTCTACACTTACAATTCCATTAGAATTAGGTTTTAAATATGTTACTCTAAATCCCATTTCTTCTAATGATTTACAAGTATTTATAACTGCTGGATGCTCAATACTTGAAGTTATTATATGATTACCAAATCTAGAATTTGCATAAGCAATACCTTTTATAGCAAGATTATCACTTTCACTTCCACAACTAGTAAAATATATTTCATTTACTTTTGCACCAATACTATCAGCAATCTTCATTCTTGCAATTGTTATAGCTTCTTTTGCTTCTTTTCCTGTTGAATAAATACTAGATGGATTTGCATAATTTTCTGTTAAATATGGTAACATTTCATTTAAAACTTCACTATCTAATTTTGTTGTTGCTGCATTATCAAAATATCTTATCATTCTAGCTTCCTCCAAAAGGTTTTACTATATTATATGCGCAAAGATAAGAAATGTTATATTTATCTTTGTAATATTTTTGAAATATTGTAACACAAATTTTATATTATTTTGTCAAATAATTGTCTTTTCTCCTTGAATTTATAGTTGTTTATTATTATAATAATGATAGAAATATGATAGGAGTATGTAAAAATGGAATTTACTAAGGATATTTATTTTGACAATAGTTTAAAAATTGGTAAAAATGCTAAGATAACTTATATTGGAACACTTTACCAAAATGGTAGTGAATATGTTAATCTTGTTTCAGGTTTTGGTGAAAATTGGGATTATACTTCTACTATTCCTATGCAAAAAACAGAAAATGGTTTTGTAGCTGAAATTGAAATTAAAGATTTCGATACTTTTAATTTCTGTTTTTCTAATGAAAATAATTGTTGGGATAATAATAATTCCTTTAACTATGTCTCTCCTATTTTACCAGAAGCAATTGTTGCAGAACCAGAAGAATTTGATTTCGGTTTTGATAGTTTGGAAGAATTCATGAATGAGCCAACATTAGTTAATAATGACATTGAATTTGGAAATGATTATTCTGCTTCAATTGATGATATTATTGAAGACATTTTAGGTAATACTGTTCAAAATTCTATTGCTAATGATAATGAAAGTGTAGATGATATATTAAACTCTATTACAGAAGAATCTAGTCCAGAAATTGAAGCTCTATTTAACGAATTATTCTTCGAAGAACAAAGTGAACCTGAAAAAATTGAAGTACAAAATATTCAAAATTTTGTAACTACTGAAGTTTCAAACAATAATGAATTAATTGCGTTATTTGAAGAATTATTTGAAAACATTGATAAACCTATATATTTTGATGAATCAGAAACTTTATTTAATACATCTGCTTTCAACTTAGATGGTTTAGTTTCAGATTTGTTAGAACCAGTTATCAATGCTTCAATAAATGTTCAAAATGAAGAATCTTTATTTGATAATATAGAAGAACAAAACACAATCGCAAAAGAAACATCTCTTGTTGCATTAGATAATGATTTACAAGTAAGTTCTAGACGATTAGGTGCTTTTTATAAAATAAAAAAACGTTTATCTATTGCTTGTTATAAATTATTTGTAAAAACACCAAAAGCAATTGCTAAACAATTAGGTTTTGATATTCAATAAATAAAAGAAATAAAACACTCAATTTTTAAATTGAGTGTTTTATTTTACTATTATAATTTTATAGCACTTTCCAAAGCTAATCTAATCATCTCATTCAAAGCTTCTTGTCTTTGCTCTACTGTTATTGATTCTTTCTTATAATTAGAATCTGCAACTGTTATTAGTGCAGAAGCTTTTTTATTTAATTGTTTAGCTGTAAAGAACAATGCAAAAGCTTCCATTTCAGATCCTAAAATATTTTCTTCATCTGGTAATCTCTTAGATAATGCTTGTGGGTCGTCTAAATATGGATCAAAATATTCTGTACAAGCTATATTTGCTCTAACACATTTCATATTATTTTCTTTTGCTGTATTTTCAATTAAATCATTTAGTTCTTTGTTTGCATTTACTGAATGGCATTCTATTCCAGTCATTGCCTTAGCAAAATTTCCTTCTGTATAACTTTTTTCTATTAAAACAACATCTAATAAATCTAAATCTGGTTTATATGCACCACATGAGCCAATTCTTATAATTGATTCAACTCCATAAAATTTGTATAGTTCGTAGCAATAAATTCCCATACTTGGCATTCCCATTCCAGATGCCATAACACTAATTTCTTTTCCTTTATACTTACCAGTATAAGCATAGATATTTCTTACACTACTTACCAATTTATAATTTTCTAAAAAATTTTCAGCAATATATTTTGCACGAAGTGGATCACCAGGCATTAAAACAACCTTTGCAATCTCTCCGATTTTTGCTTCATTATGTAATGCCATATAAGTTCCTCCTATTCTTCGCATTTCTTAGTAATATTTAATTCAGTTCCATCTGTTCTTACATAAATATCATTATCTTTAATTCCATAACCATTTGTAAAATATGTTATATCTGAATCTACTTCAAATAATTTTTCACCTTTTTCATTTATAACTTCAATTATTTTTGGTTTTATTGAACTTTCTGATAAATATGAAATTCTAAATACTTTTCCTGTAAGTGTATCACACATATCTCCTGGCCTTGCTTCAAACATCAAATTTCCTTTATTATCAATAACGGTATATTTTGTTCCTTCTTCTGTTTGCATTACAATTCCAGCATATCCATCTATAAATCTAGGACTATTTACTATATTTAGATTTGTAACATCTAAAATACATTCGCCATTTATGTTATTGAAAACTTTTCTACCATCTGTAAGTTCACAATAAATTGTTCCTTCTGTCCATTCACCTGCTTTGGCAATATTTTTCATAGAGACTCTTTCATGTTCTCCACTTTTATCTATTAAATAAATATCTGTACCTTTTCTATACATTACGATTTGATCATCATAAAATAAAAATTGATCAATATTTTCTGCAATAGTATCAGTTTTTGAAAAATATAATTTATCACCTTTTTCATTCGTTAAAACTCCACCATCAATCCCTTTTGTAAACTCTTTTAAATATTCGTTTTCTGAACTTGGAGCTTTACACCATCCTAAATTTTCATTTATTAAACCATATCCAATTTTTTCTTCACCATTTTCTTTAACTTTTTGAGTTGCAACAACTAAATTAGCATGAAAATCATTAGTTAAAATTTCATCACAAATATAACTATATTCGCATAATCTTAAATCTCCTGCTCTATCTATTATGCTCTTTGTTCCCATTGAATCTTTTACCATTGCATATATTGAATTACAAAAATCTGTAACTTCAACATATTCTTTATCTAGAACAATTTCAGCATATCCATCTATATTCACACATACCCAATTATCTCCATATTTGCTCCAAGCAAGTGCATAAGTATATTGTCCTTTATCAGTTGTTTTTATTTCTTCTCTTTGTTCTTCTTTTTCTATTGCTTCCAAATTTGGTTTATCAAACCAATTCATATTTCTATTTAAAGTTCTATACAAAGACAATCCTGCCCATATTACAAACACTAATACGCAAATAATTATTACTTTTATTTTATTATTCTTTGTAGCCATAATTTCCTCCTCTAAAATCTATTTGTATTATACATTTTTTAAAGCATACTGTCAATGTACAAAAAGTGAAAATATTATGAAATATCAAGTATATTAAAACCATTAAAAAAAGCTCTAATTGTTATTTTTTTAACAATTGAGCTTGTTTTTTTATGCAGTTTTTAATTCTAATCTCAATTTATCTGCTATCATTGCAATAAATTCACTGTTTGTTGGCTTACCCTTATTGGCATTTACAGTATATCCAAAAATACTTTCAACTGCGTCTAATTGTCCACGCCCCCAAGCAACTTCTATTGCATGTCTGATAGCTCTTTCTACTCTTGATGGTGTAGTTTTATATTTTTTAGCTAAATCAGGATATAATTGCTTAGTTATTTGATTTATAACTTCAATATTCTCAACTACCATCATTATTCCATCTCTTAAATATTGATAGCCTTTAATATGTGCTGGAACACCAACTTCATGAATAATATTTGTGACCATTGCTTCTAAATTTGGCTTAACATTTTCATTTGTTTTTATATAATTTAATTTGTTTGAATAACAATTATTGTTTGGTAAACTTGTTTCAGTTAATTCTTTAATTCTTTTTACTAACATATCCATTTCGAAAGGTTTTACTATGTAATACTGTGCTCCCAAATTCATAGCACGAGATGTCACTTTATCTTGACCAACAGCAGAAATCATTATACAAATTGGCACTTGAACATTATCTTCTTTTAATTTCTCTAAAACTCCAATTCCGTCTAAATGTAACATTATTATATCTAATAAAACAACATCTGGTTTTAGTTCTTTTATTCTCTCCACAGCCTCTAATCCATCTGTTGCACTTCCTACAACATTGAAAGCCTCCTCCCTAGATAAATATGTTACTAATGTAGTTACAAAGTCTTTGTTGTCATCAGCGATAAAAATTCTAATTTTCTCTTTCAAAATATTTCCTCCTTTGTTTTTTAGTTTAAACACAAAACCGATTATAATATTTAAAAAGCCAAAATGCAAGATATAACCCGTATTTTGGCTAACTTTCGTATTTTATTATTCTACATTGTTCGACAATATTATAAATGCTTTTTTTGTTTTTTCAACATTTAATATTTTAAAATTCAAATTTTCGATATTTTCAAGTATTTTTTGATACTTTTCTTCTGTGATTTCAACTGTAATTTCGACATTTTCTGCATAATTAAAATCGACCATTTTTATGTTTTCTTGCTTAAAATAATATTTAATTTTTTCCAAATCTTCATATAAAACTGTATAATTACAAATTATTCCATAATCCTTTTTAATTATACTTGCATTTTCAATAGCTTGTTTTGTAGCTTCACTATATGCTCTTACCAAACCACCTGTACCTAATAAAATTCCGCCAAAATATCTAGTAACAACTACTAAAACATTTGATAAATTTTGTGCATTTAAAATTGCAAGTATTGGTGCTCCTGCTGTACCAGATGGCTCACCATCATCACTAAATCTAGAAATATTACCATTTTCATTATATATATTGAAAGCAAAACAATTATGCCTAGCATCATAATACTTTTTCTTTATCTGCTTTATTTTTTCTTCTGCTTCTTCAAGACTTTCAACATAAAACATATTAGCTATAAATCTAGATTTTTTTTCTATCACTTCACTTGTAGCATCATCTGATATCGTTTTTAACATATTAACTCCTTAATTATTTTTCAAGTAAGAATCCTTCTATTCTAATATTTTCTACTTCTTTATTACTCTTATCATAACGAAATGCTAACTCTGTTAAATATAAATCTCTGCTTCCATCAATTGTAACAATAGACATTTCTTTAAATACTCTATCTGCTGTTTCTTGACTTGTTTCATAAGATTCAATTAGTTGATTAATATATTGTGCTAAATCAACAGAAAATTCTATATCCGTATTATATTCCTTACCATAAGTAGATGTATATTTAGATCTTTTATATTCAACAACTGTCCCCTCATCATTATAACTATAAGGTATTTCATATATTTTACTATAACCTTCTATATTTAATGCATCTACTGTTTTATTTAATGTTACATATACATTTTCTTCTTGATAATCGTTATATGAATTTCTATAAGTATTATATGATGATAATTTCTCTTTTTCAACCTGTGATAAAGCTGGGTTGATATATTCTTCATCATATTTTATATACTTGTATGCTCCTGCAAATTTCTTTTGATTAATTTCATCTAAATCATCAAATTTAACACCATTTGCTACATATTTATCTACTATTCTTTTTTGACTCAATTTTGGAAGTGTATCGTAATTCATAGGAGTTACAAATATTATTACACTTAATAAAATAGTGAATAATACTATTTCTCTCAATTTTTCACTTTCTTTAACAACTGATAATACAATTGCACCAATTTCATAAATGATTAGTATAATTGCCATATATCTTGATGTTGTTACCCCATATTCGTTAATTCTAATTCCCATTGCATACATTTGTAAAAATATAAATGGTATATATAAATATGGTATTACTCTATTTACTTTATAAAGAACTGTATCTTTTTCAGCATAATTTTTATTTACTATATATACTGGAAATGCAAAAACAAAAATCATAGATAAAATACTAAATAATTCATTTTTTGGAACTTCTGTAATTAAAAATATTTTTACTATATACATGTAAACAATAATCATTGCAAGTGAAATCAAAGGTAGTAATACTTTTGAAAAAACTGCTCTATTAAATTTGGTGTCTTCTGCCTCTTTGTTTGCAAAAGCATTCATAACCACTGGAATATAATAAAAACCAGTAAATAAACAAATTATTTTTAAAACTATATAAAATTTTAGAGAGCTTAATATTAATACTGTAAATATTGCATATAAAATTAAAAATCCAATTGAAACTATACCAAATATTATTGATGCTCTTTTCAAATTCAATATTAAATTCAAAATATATTTTTCAAATTTAATATCTGATTTTTTTATTAAAACATAAACAGCACCTAAAAAACAAGCAATTACATATTCACAAATCCATCTTGCTAATATTGATTCTTCTATCCATTCATGTTTTATAGCTCTATCTATTAAAATAGCAATTATAAAACTAATTATATAAGCTATATTTCTTTTAACATTCTTTTTATCTTCAAAAATTGATTCAACAAACCAAGTAGCTACTGCTGTAAATCCACCTATGCAAACGATATGTGCAATTAATTCATCTACGCTTTTTGAAAAATCTGTATCAATAATTAAAAAAGCTGTAATTAAAGTTAATATAAACACTAATATTGTTGTTACTGGAAATCTATTGAAAGTTTCTTTTACTGAATCTATCATTCCTGAAAAAATTTTTTTAATTTTATTCATAACTATTCCCCTTATATTTTTTTACATTCCTGCTGTAAAACCTGTTGAATATGCAATTTGTAAATTAAATCCACCTGTATAAGCATCTACATCTATTATTTCACCTGCAAAAAACAATCCAGATATAATTTTTGATTCCATTGTTTTTGGATCAATCTCTTTAATAGATATACCACCAGCAGTTACTATTGCTTCATCTACTGGTCTAAAACCAGTAATTGTAACTTCAAAATTTTTAATTAATTTAACTAGGTCAAGTCTTTCTTCTCTTGTAATTTCATTTACTTTTTTATTAGGATTTATTTTTGAAAGTTCTATAATTACTGGTATCATTTTCTGTGGTAATAACTTTTCTAAACTATTTTTAAAATCTTTATTTTTGAATTCTTCAAAATCTCTTCGTACTCTTAAATCCAAAGCTTCATTGTCTAGTGCTGGTTTCAAATCTATAAATAATTTTATATTATTCTTACCAAAATTTTTATATCTTAACAAATGTGCTGATGCTGATAATATTGTAGGACCACTTACTCCAAAATGTGTAAATAACATTTCTCCAAAATCATCATATATTTTTTTATTTTTTTCTACATCTTTTATTAAAATTTTAACATTTCTTAAAGATAATCCTTGCAGACTTTGACATAAACTTACATCTGCTGTCATTGGAACCAAAGAACCTCGTGGTTCTACTATTGTATGTCCTAATTTTTTAGATATTTCATAACCATCTCCATTAGAACCTGTACTTGAATAACTTTTTCCACCTGTTGCCAAAATTACTTTTGTAGCAAAAATTTCTTCTCCATTATCTAACTTAACTCCACAAACTTCATTATTTTTTACTAAAATTTCTGAAACATTTTTATTAAGTTTTATATCAATATTATATTTTTTTATTTCACTTATTAAAGCATCTACTACACTTTGTGCTTTATCTGTTACTGGAAAAACTCTATTTCCTCGTTCTTCTTTTACTTCTAATCCATTATTTTTTAATAAGTTTATTATATCTTCATTATTAAAATTTTGAAAACTACTATATAAGAATTTTCCATTCCCTGGAATATTTTTAATAAATTCGTCTATATCTATTGAACTAGTTATATTGCATCTTCCTTTGCCTGTAATAAGCATTTTTTTGCCCAATATATTATTTTTTTCTATTAATGTAACTTTATTATTTAATCTTGCAGAAGAAATCGCAGAAAGCATTCCTGCTGGTCCTCCACCAATTACTATAACTTTCATTTTATATCTCGTTTCTGGTTGAAATAATTTAAATTATATTATACTTACTCTCAACCTCATTTCTAAACTTCTAAACAATGTAATGTATCTATAAGTTCTAATTGATACTTTCCAACAAAATCTGGAAAATAATATGTTTCTAATTCATAAGTTGGTTCTACTATAACTTTTCCTGTATCATCAACTACTCCCCATTTTCCATCTTTTTTTACGCCAGAAAATCCATATTTATTAACACCTGTAACTATGTCATACTGAGCTTCAATCACAACTTTTCCTTCTTTATTTTTAAAGCCCCATTTTCCATCTTGTGAATATGCATATAATCTTCTTTCTTTAAATACTTCTGTATTTGATACAGATTTTCCTGTATTATCAAAGAATTGAATTTGTGTATCTGAATACATTCTAACATATTTATCGTCTATTTTTTCCACAATTGCTCCATGCATTGTGTATACTTTTTCTATATTTGAATCATATATGCTAACTTCACCAGCTTCATTTTTAACTTCAAATAATTTCGTTCCGTCAATATTTACAATAGATGTATATTCCGGTTCTAAAACTGTACCTTTCCAAATATTAAGTATTCCTGATTTATTTTCTGTATTTGTAAATATAAAATAATCATCAAAAGCATAGGTTATATATGTATAATTCTCATTAATTTGTGTATCTTTGCTAATAATATTATAAAATCCTTCTTCATTTACAGCAATAAAATATGAAGAATTTTCAACTTCTATCATTGATAAATATTTGTCTTTATTTATCACATTTCCATTTAAATCATATAATATTGTATTTTCTCCATCTTGAACAGAAATATAATCACCAGCAATTCCATATTTTGTGTATTTAGTGTCTAATATTTTCTTACCTTCATTTGTAAAAAATCCATATTTTCCTGTTTTTTCTACAATAAATACATCAGAATTGTCTGAATAGTTTATAGATTGATAATTAAAATCTATTATTTGTTTACCGTTTTTAAAAACTCCTCTTTTTCCTTTGTTTCTTACCACCAAATATATATCTTCTGTATTGTCATATTCTAGTACACGAGAAATTGTTTCATATTGCAAACTTAGCACTGATTTTCCAGAATAATCTATATATCCATACATTACACCAGTATCTGTTTTTGTAGATACTATATATCCAGCCAATGCATATCCATAATCTTGAAGACAATACTCATCACCTGTAATACTATCATACTTTACTGGAATAATTTCTTTTCCAGTTATATCTATAACTCCATACAAGCCTTCTTTTTTTACTAAAAGCACTCCTGGTTTGTTTGGTAAACTTGTAACAGCTTCATAAATAGGTTCTGTTAGTACTTCTCCATCAATGCTTAAAACGCCATAAAGTCCATCATTTTTGTATTTTAAAACTTGACTTTCTAATACTAACTCAGTAGCTTCTGAGGTTTCCAAATAAGTAACTTCTTCATAATGTTTATATATTTCTTCACCAGATTTATTTAAAATTTTACTCTCATCCTCATTAGAACAAATAAATAAATCTTTTGAAGGATTTGGAATATATATATTTGTATATTTAGGTTCAATTAGAATTTTTCCTGTTTTATCAACTACACCCGTTTTATCGTTTTTTGCATATAATACAAAATATTCATAAGGAATTTGCTGAAGCTTCTCAATTGAAACTTTGGTTTTCATATTAGTTTTCAATACAAAAAATCCTACTATACAAACAATTATAATTATTGCTATGATTATCACTTTTTTTGGATTCATTACTGACCTCCTCTTGCTATAATTTCGACTAGATTATATCACATCTTTCGACAAAAATATATATTTATTTTAAAAAAAGAAAACAGACATCGGCATTAGCTCTCCGATGTCTGTTTTAGGCGTTATGTAGAGAAAAATCGGTTATAAATCTCACCATAGATGTCGCACGTTCATCTTGTCGCGCAACTTCTGTATCATCATGATACTCATCTTCCGATTCGATTTCTTACACTCTCTTTTTTTTCGTCTCTCTAACAAATACCGCCTTGTTAACTCAATACACGCTCTAATCTGCATCATAAGATTATTCCTCCTTTCGCGATTTTTAACTGTCAAATCTTTGATGTTTTTGAGTTACGAGTCAATTTCGAACAAATGGGTAAATCCCATAAAAATACATATATATTATAACACATTTTTTGTCTTTTTTCAATAAAAAATTCTCCAAGTGTTCAATCTAGGAGAATTTTTTGTATTTTATGCATTTTCTGTCATTATAGGAACTATTTGTTTCTTTCTTGAAACTACGCCTTTTAATTCTATAACATTATCTACAATTTTTTCATTATATGCTTTTTCAGCAATATTTGCAGAATTTCCTAATACTATTGCTTTTGAATTACTTTCAATAATATCTGTTATAACAAACATAAATAAATCTAAACCATTTTCTGCAATTGTTTTTTGCATACCAGCTTCTAATTCAGCTTTCATTGTTAATACATCATCAATTGAAGCTGTATTTACTTGTGCAATAATTGATTTTTTATCTTTTAAATTTGTTTCCTTAGCATCTAATTTTAATATTTCTTCAATTGTAAATGAGCTTAAATCTGTACCAGCTTTTAGCATGTCCATTCCATAAACATCCATGTCTATTTCTGCAATTTTTGCAAGTTCTGTTGCAACTTTTTTATCTTCCTCAGTACATGTTGGTGATTTAAATAATAATGTATCAGAGATAATTGCTGAAACCATAAGAGTAGCAATAGTTTTATCTATTTCTACATTGTTTTCTTTATATAATTTGTACATAACAGTTTGTGTACAACCAACTGGTTCTGTTCTAAAATATAATGGATAAGAAGTTGTAAGAGCAACTCTATGATGATCTACTACTTTTTTTATTTGTACATTTTCTAAGTTTGGAATTGATTCTCCTGGATTTGAAGTATCTACTAAAATAACTTCTGCTCCATCTTCTGCATCTTCTATAAGTTTGGGTGCTTCCATTCCTAAATAACTTAAAACATATTCTGTTTCTTTATTAATATTTCCTAATCTACATGCTTCTACATCATTTTCTAATTTTTTTTCTAAATTAGCCATTACTATACTTGATGTTATTGAATCTGTATCTGGATTTTTATGTCCAAAAATAAGTGTTTTTCCCATTTTTTATCTCCATTCTTTCTAATTTTACATTATAATATAACATTTCACATTAAAAATCAATATTATTATAAAATTTTAACAGCCCACAAAAAAAGTTAATTATATATTTTTAGAGCAGTCTCCACCCAACACTCAAAAATACTATAACTAACTTTTATTTAGGACAACTATAAATTTATTATTACTATAAATTCAAATATTCTTTTATACTTAATGTTATTGAATTTATATAAGCTTCTCTATTATATAACATTTTATCTAAATCATTTTTTATATAACCAAGTTCAACTTGATAGCATTCAATTCCTTGATTAGAATTATAAAATCTATTTGCTGAAAAAGACAAATTTCTTCCATCAGCATAAGCATTTGTAGCAATTCCACCAACTTCTCTTATTGTATATTGGTATGGTGTATCTATTGTTATGTTATATGGTTCATATCCCTTTTTATTAGCTGTATTTTCAAATTGTTTAATAACTGATTTAGTAAAATTCCATACAAATACACCGTCTGCTTTTCTATATCCACTATTATTTGAATATGAATTTGCACCACTTTCAACAATTTTATTTGCCATCAGTTTTGCAAAATCTAAATTACTTTTCGTTGGCGCATATATTTCTAAACCAGAAAGTCCATTTGTCCCATTATTAACATGAAAAGATATCATATATTTTGCTTTGGTTTCACAAGCTATTGTTATTCTACCATTATCATTGTACATATTTGTAGTAGTATATGTACTTGTATTTTCATCATCTCTTGTAAGTTTAACTTTTAGTCCTAATTCTTCAAGTTTAACTTTTAAATCTTTTGCATAATCCAAAGTAATATTAGCCTCTGTATAGCCATTTGCTTTTTCTCCACTATCAGTTCCGCCATGTCCACTATCTATAACAAAATCATAACACTCTGCATTTTCAATATTTTCAACTTTCAATGATAAATAATTAAATTTTTTATCAGTTAATTCTTTTTCTAAAAATTGAATTTTTACTTTATTATTCGTATTATTTCTAGTTACAGTATAATATTCTATATTAGGATATGAAGAAATATTTTTTAATGTATAATATCTAGCATTTATATTATTGTTTAACTTAACTCTAAGTAAAACATAATATTCTCCAACTTTTAACTTGTCGAGCTCTATTGCTTTATTAATTTGTGGTGTTTCGAACATAAGTAATTTATTATCTAATTTTGTTTCTAAATCATAAGTCATCTCGTTTTCGCCATCTGTTACTACAAGTTTTACATTTTCTAAATTTTCCTTACTTACATTCTCTAAACTTCCTGAAACATTTAAAGTATCACCATAAGTATAAAATTTTGCAATCTGAGCCTCTTTACTTTGTAAAGAAGCAAATAACTCTTCAACTTTTTTTATTTCTTGCTTTTTATCATTGTTTCTAGAAATTGGAATATATATCCCAGCACAAATTCCAAAAACAACAATCATTAAGAAAATCATTTTAATAATTTGTTTTCCCATAAGGCTGTCCGCCTTTCTTATTTTAATTTTGCAATTAAATCATAATCTTTTACATCTGTTATAATACAATCTACAAAGCTACCGATTTCTAATTTCTTTGTATTTTCAATAAATATAACACCATCTTCATCTGGTATATCCATATAGCTTCTTGCTATATAATATTTATTGTCTGGTGTGCAATCTTCAATTAAACTACTATATATATTTCCTATTTTTTCTTCTAGTTTTATTGTAGCAATTTTTTGCTCTAATTTCATTAATTTATTTAATCGTGCCTCTTTTGTCTTCGGATGAATTTGCTCTTTAATTTTAAAAGCAGGCGTACCATCTTCTTTTGAATATTTAAAAGCTCCCATCTTCTCAAATTTAGCTCTATTTACAAATTCATATAATTCAAAAAAATCTTCCTCTGTTTCACCTGGAAATCCAACCATCATTGTAGTTCTCAAAATAACCTCTGGAATTTCTTTTCTTATCTTATTAATTAGTTTTTCTATACTTTCACTATTACTATGTCTGTTCATTCTTTTTAAAACTGAATCTGCAAAATGTTGAAGTGGTATATCAAAATATTTGCATATTTTTTCATTTTTCTTAACAACTTCAATTAGTTCATCTGTAATACTTTCGGGATAAGCATATAAAAATCTAATCCACTTAAATCCATCTATTTCACAAAGTTTTTGTAAAAGCTCTGCAAGCTTACTTTCACCATACAAATCAATTCCGTATTTTGTAGTATCTTGTGCAATAACAATAAGTTCTTTAATTCCAGAATCAGCAAGTTTTTTTGCCTCTTCTAAAATGTCTTCCATCTTTCTACTTATATATGGTCCTCTTATATATGGAATGGCACAATATGTACATCTATTTGAACATCCCTCTGCAATTTTTAAATATGCAGTTGTCTCACCAGTAGATATTATTCTATTCATATAATCCAAAGTATTTATTGATTTTTTCACATTAATTAAATTAGTAATTTGTTCCCACATATTATCATAATCATTAATAGATAAGAACAAATCAACTTCTGGCATTGATTTTTGTAAATCTTTTTTATATCTTTGAACTAAACATCCCATAACTATTAAATATTTACAATTACCGTTTTGCTTATATTCAGCCATTTCTAAAATTGTATTTATAGCTTCTTCTTTTGCACTTTGAATAAATCCGCATGTATTTACAACAATTATATCTGCTTGTTTTGGATCTGTTACAATTTCAAATTTTTCTTTTTTGAACATTCCAATACACATTTCAGTATCTACTAGATTTTTACTACATCCGAAGTGACACAAATCCTACTTTCATTTTTTCTCCATTCTTTATTTTTTAACTATTATCAGTTTTATATCATATATATAATTTTGTAAGGTTAAGACCGACAGTTCCCTAAGACCCACGTTAGCTCAAAAGCGCATACATGCTTCTTAGGAAGGGACATCAGCTTTTGAAATGACCCGGCTATGGAGTGTTTAACCTGGAAAAAAAATATATATGATTTAAAGCTGTAAACTATTTTAACAAATTAAATAAACATTGATATTATAAGTGCTATTACTAATCCTGGTATTCCAAAAAGTCCTGTTAAAATTACTATCCATGGTGTTAAAATTACCACAATTCCAAAATAAGCAAGTACTACTAATAAAAGACCTGCTACAAGTGAATTAACGATAAATTTAATAATAATTTTAAATGGTAATGCCATTATTTTTAATATTGCTAAAAGCACTACAATTGCAATAATATATGATAAAATTCCCATTTTTATTTTCTCCTTCTGTATGTATAATTCTTTATACATTATATATTATTTATAGTTAATTTACAACTATTTATTTATAAATGAAAAAGGAACTCATAAGAGTTTCCTTTTCATTTTTTAGTCTCTACCACTTATCTGTTTTCTAGTCAATTCAAGCAAATTTAGTTTTGTAAATTCTTCAATCTGAACTCTACTTCTATCTGCTAAACAAAAATTCTGTAAAGCTTTTATAATGTTTTCTATGTTTTCTTTTTTATGCATATCTATAAAATCAATAACAATTATTCCACCAATATCTCTTAATCGAAGTTGTCTAGCAATTTCTTTTGCTGCTTCTTCATTTACTTTATATATCGTTTCTTCTAAACTCGTATCACCTATAAATTTTCCAGTATTAACATCAATAGCAGTTAAAGCTTCTGTTCTATCTATTGTAATAAATCCGCCAGATTTCAACCAAATTTTATTTATATTTATTTTAGCAGCAGTTTTTTCTATATCATACATTTTGGATAGATCTGTATCTTCAAAATCTACTTTTACTTTTCCACCTATCTCTAATATTATATCTTCAACTTTTTGTAAATTTTCTTTTGTATTTACAATAATTCTATCTAAATCAAAATCTATTAAATCTATGATAATCTTCTTAAAAATTCCGCCACTATCATAAATTTTTACAGGATATTTATCGAATTCTGTACTTTGTATTTTTTTCCATTTTGAAATTTGATAATTTATATCTCCCACAATTGTTTCATTATCAGCTTTCTCTGCTGTTGTTCTAATAATTGCCCCCATGCCTTCTGGTAAATTATTAGCTACTAATTCTTTTAATTCTTTTCTCTTTGTTTCATCTTTAATTTTACTAGACAATGTAACATAAGGAGAATTAGGTAAAAGCACTATCATTCTTCCTCTAAGTCCTATATGTGTTGATACTCTTGCTCCCTTAGTTTGCATTTTATCCTTTTTTACTTCTACTAATAAAGGATCTCCTGGTTTTATTAATTGAGTAATCGGAACTTTATTCTTAAATTTTTCCTTAGTTTCATCTTGCTTTGGTAAAATATCTTTTTTATGAATAAAAGCATTTTTGTCTTCTCCTAAATTTATAAAAGCAGCCTCTAAACCTGGAACTATATTCTGAACTTTTCCTATATATATATTTCCATCTAAGTTTTTAGTTTCTTTATTATCTTCATAATACTCAACTATTTTCCCATCTTCTATCAAAAATATTAAATTTCTATCTTCAACATTATTAATTATTAGTTCTTTCATTCATGCTCCTATAACTTTAATTATACTTATTCATAGCACTATCAATATTATTTTTTAGTATTTCAACTATTGCCTCTGTGGCAAGCTCAACACCTTTTTCTAACTTTTCTTTATCTTTCTCATCTATGCCACCAATAACATGAGCTATCATATCCATATGTTCATGTGGTTTTCCTATTCCAATGCGAACTCTTGGAAATTTTTCACTACTTAAACAAGAAATAACAGATTTCATACCATTATGACTTCCACTTGAACCACTTTTTCTAATTCTAATTTTTCCAGGTTCAACATCTACATCATCATAAATTACTAACACATTTTCTAATGGAACTTTATAAAAATTAACAAACTCTTGAACAGCCTCTCCACTTAAATTCATAAATGTTTGTGGCTTTACTAAAATTATTTTTTCACCTTCAATAATTCCATTCCCAAAAAGTGCTTTAAATTTATCTTTTTTTACTTCTATATCATATTTTTTTGATAATTTATTTATAACATTAAATCCCATATTATGTCTAGTATTTGCGTAATCTGCCTCTGGGTTTCCTAAACCTATAATTAAATACATTTTATTCCTCTTACTTTAAAAATTTTACATATATTATATTGTATTTTTTTCTAAAACACAAGCAAAATGGGCGACAAAATCGCCCATTTTTATCTATTTCACACTTTCTAGAATCTCCATATACTCTAATGTAACTTTTTTTGTAACATCTCTTCCCAGTTTGAAAGCTGCTTCAAACATTTTTCTTTGTTCTTCATCTTCGCAAATGTCATAATCAATTTTTCTTATTTCATCTTGAAAATCAGCATATTCATCTATACTTTCTTTTGAATAAATCCATGGTTTATTTCTTGTAATAAAATGAAATACTGCTATATCATCCAAATTATACATTTCATAATCTCTACAATCACAAGGTTCACTATTTTCATGTTTTACATAATAATCCAAATGTAAAACAAACATGTTATATAATAATGGTAGATGTAATTCTTCATGATTTTCCCAATCTGGAAAATGCCATTGTATAACATCTTGATCTCCAAATTCCTTGTATTTCTCTTGTACCTTTGTCATTGTTTGTGCTAATTCTTTATCAAGTCCTGCTTTTGGTTCTATAACAATTAATCCAGAAGTCATTTTTTTCCAATTAAAATCTATACAGCAATTTTTTCTATCAATTGCCGCAGACATATTTGGTCTATCAAATAATTCATCAATATTTTTTCTTATATACATATCGCTGTCTAAGTAGACTATTTTGTCAAATTCTGTTAATCCAAAAACTAATAACTTATCAAAAGTATTAGACCAACGGCTTAAAAGTTTCTCATCATTTCTTTTTTTTACTTCTTCTGGTATTTTAATTCTTTCTTTTTTTATAATGTTAATATCTTTTTCTTGTAATTTTGCAAGTGCATTTTCAGATATACTATCATTTACAACTACATATAAAGGATATTTTGCATTTACTCTATTCAAACACTCTTTTAAAGCTAAAACTCCTATCAAATAATTTTCTGTTGATAATGATGTAATATATGCTTTTCTATTATCCATATTATTTATCTCCTGCTTCTTTAATTTTAAATTTCAATCTATCCCAAATTTCAGTAGTTTTAACATATTCTGCATAATGTTTTTTTACATTCTTATCATATTCTTCTAATTCTTTTATTAAACAAGAAAAATCACATGTCTCAAAAGCTGTATTAATTTTATCAACACTTCTTTCTAAATTGTTTTTGGCTTCTTTAATAATTTTCTTATAATCTTCCCTATCTATAATGTAATGATATAATGGTTTATATTTTGTCCAACCTATTGTTGTTTTTAAAAATCTTTGCTCAATTCCACTATCGTCCAAAGCAATTTTTCTAAGAATTTTAGGATATTTTTCTTTCATTAAACCTGTATATTTTAAGAAACAATCATGGAAATGATATGTTGGTATTCTTAAAACTTTTGCACCTTTATCTTTTAAAGAGCATGAGAAAAATGTATCTTCTCCTCTTGCTTTTGGTGGATTATAGAATGCTGGTATTTTATCTAAGTGTCTTAAATTTAAACATATTCCAGAACCTAAAACAAAGTTCTTCACTCCAACATCTTCTACAACTTCTGGTTTTTTATTTCCAAAAACTATTTCTGGATCAGCATAAGCTATTGTTCTGTCTTCTTTTCTTCTTTTTTGAATAACATCCCATGAAATAACTTCATTCTCTAACCCATCGATAAAAGCTTTGTAATCTTCTTCTGTAACTTCATCATTATATTCAATATATGGTACAGGATTCATCATACCACACCTATAACCATAAGTAATATCAGCATTTTCAATGTTTTTAATATGTTCTAAAACATTTGTCTGTTTAATCCATTCTAATTCTTTGCCATTCTTTACATTTGCTAATGGATATTCATCATCATCCCAAAACAACAAATAGTCTATATCTCTTTTTAAAGCATAATATAGAATTGTATTTCTAGCTTTACCATATCCCTTACCTAAAAACAAATCAACTTCTTCTTGTGTCATATCAAATTTAGACATTAATTTCTTCTTATCTTCATCAATAGCTTCTGGCGTAATATACTTGATGTTTACATCTTTATATACTTCTGGTAAAATTCCATAGAAATCTGTTCTTGTTGTAAATTGGTAACCTAAATCAAATAAAACGAATATTGTAAAATTTACTTTTACATCTAACTCTTTAACTTGCTCTACTAAAAATTTTGTATATGAGTTAATTATCTTACATACATTTGGTCTTCCTGTAATGAATCCAATGCCAAAATTAATTTCTTTTTTCATAAAATATTATATCAAATAAAATTGATACATACCTCTCTTTCATTTTTCAATATAATCGTATTCACATGTTCTAAGCAATCTATTCATAATAGCAATTCCTATATTTTCTTTTTTTACTCCTTCTATCAAAATAATTTCAGGATGTATTGCATCAGCTTTTCTAAGCACACTATAAATATTCTTTGCATATTCTTCTAAATTATTTTTGCTACCTATATCTAAATATCTGTGTTTTGATACAACTATTTCTTCTTTATGTTCTGTAAAGCCTATTACAACAACATCGCCTCTGTATTTTTTTACTCTTTTGTTCATTTCAAAGATTAAATCTTTTTCATCATCTGAATATATTAGTTGGCATTTAGTTTGTGGAGCATAATGTCTATGTTTCATTCCAGGACTAGCTACAACTTCATTTTCTCCGACTTTTTCAAAAACATTTTTGTCTATCTTAACAGTACCAACTAATTCTTTTATTTGTTCTGGTGTAACAGCACCAGGTCTTAATACAACTGGAATTTCATCTTCAACTTTTACAACAGTAGATTCTAATCCAAATTGTGTATTTCCTCCATCTATTACAACAGAAACTTTACTTTCTAGTTCTTTCTTTATGTCTGCAATATTTGTACCACTTGGCCTTCCAGAGATATTTGCACTTGGAGCAGCTATTGGAACACCTGCAAATGCAATAATAGCTCGTGCTATTACATTATTTGGCATTCTTACAGCTACTGTATCTAAACCTGCTGTTACTATATCTGGTAGTACATTCTTCTTTTTCTTTAAAATTATAGTAAATGGGCCTGGCATAAACCTATCAATAAGTTTTGCTTCAACTTCCGTAATATCAGTAGCAATATCATCAATATCTTCTTTTTTAGCTACATGAACTATCAACGGATTATCTGATGGTCTTCCTTTTGCCATAAAAATTTTTCCAACTGCTTCTGCATTGTAGGCATTAGCGCCTATTCCATATACAGTTTCCGTTGGAAATATAACTAACTCGCCATTTTTTATTAAATTACATACTACTTTTAATTCTTCTGTACTAGTATTTTCTTGCCAATTATAATACATAATATTTTCCTCGTATTTCAATTATAGCATTTTAACAATATTTTGTCAAATTTTGAAATCTTAATTTTTCCTTATTTTTCAGTGCTTTCGTAGTATGCTAATACTGTATATAATAAAAGAACAATAATAAGCTACTTTATATTATAAGAAGATTAATAAACTTGCCTATAATAGTACAAAATGCTAGTTATAGTGAAGTGCACCCCAAATGTTGAACAAAAATCTAACATTTGGGATGCACTTCATAGCACTAGCTTTTTTCCAAAATATACGCTTTTTTCTTAGTTAAATCCATTAAATATACATTTCTCCAATATTCTCCAAAAGTTGTTGTAACAACTTTTTCTGCTCCCATTCTCACATATGTAGTATTAGAAGCAATATTTTCAGGATGTGCTGTTATAATAATATATTCAATATTTCTTTTTTTAGCTTCTTGAACTAAAATAGTTGATAATGATGTCATTATACCATTTTGTCTATATTCACTCAAAACTATTGAGCCACCCAAATCTGCAAGATTATTACCATGTAGCTCTAATAGTTCTCTAACTTCTTCTACAAACATTTCACTTAAATATAATTGTGCTGCACCAACTAATCTACCTTTATCATAAGCACCATAAGCAATTATTTTTTCATTATCAAACATCATATCAAGTACTTCATCTGAATATGGTATAAAAAAATCTTTCCTTGGTAAGCTTTCATATACTTCATCATGTAATTGTTTTAACTTTTCTTTGTCTTCTTTTTTTATTCTTTTATACTCTAGCATTCTATCTCCTTTCAAAACACCAAAATTTTCCAGTGCAAAAAAATAGCGCTAAATCAATACAAGATTAATTCGGCGCATAAAAATAAATATTAACTCCTAATTAATCTAAATATAAATTTGCACATAACTATATAAAGTGGTATTGGCGGGCACAACATCACTTCTATCATTATTACTATATAAAAGTTTGTTTATTTTAACTTTTTTTATTGCATTAATAGACATAATATTGTTACCCCTTTCTGCATTTTTTTACTATCTTTTTAAATTATACTATATTTTTATAAAAAATGCAATAGTATTCTAATTATTTGCATTTTTTACCATTTTTAACAAATTTTCTCTATTTTTCTCTCTTATTTTTATCAATCTATTTATAAATATTACATAATCTTAAATTTCAATACATTATAAAAATAACCATAAAAAAATACACCTCCGTTTAGATTATACCATAATGTCTTTTTTATTATGGTCTACTAAACGGGGTGCACTTCAATAAATATGTCTATTTTATTTTATCTTGTCTCATCTTTTATTTGTTCTTCATTATTTTCTAAATGTTCCTCATCATCTGACAATAATTTGATTTTAAAGAACTCTTTATATCCCATAGCAATTATCAAAACAATTATTATTGCAAACGATAATGCTTTCCAAATTCCACTGTCTAATAAAATAATTGCAAACATTCCAAAGACAGCACTGATTCCATACATTATCAAAACAGCTTGTCTTTGAGTAAATCCCTTTTGAAGCATTTTATGATGCAAATGTCCTGCATCTGGTTCTATTACTGCTTTTAAATTCTTTCCTTTTATTAGTCTTCTAATAATAGATGAAATTGTATCAAATATTGGTATTGCCAATACAATAAGTGGTGCAACGATAACAATTGCTGTATATGTTTTTGCTACACCTAAAATTGAAATAGTTGCTAAACAATATCCCAAAAAGTTTGAACCTGTATCTCCTATAAAAGTTTTTGCTGGATTAAAATTGTATGGTAAAAATCCTATTAATGAACCACATAACGCAGTTATTAAAATAATTGAAATAAGTGGTGAATCATTAAGTGCAAATATTATTAGTAATGATAAACCAGATATTATAGATATACCTGTTGATAATCCATCCAAACCATCTATTAAATTCATAGCATTTGTAATTCCTACAACCCATAAAATAGAAAATATATCATAAAACAATTTATTACTTGCTGGAATATCAAAAAAAGGCATTTCAAAATAATCTATTCGTATTCCACAATTTACTAAAACTATTCCAGCTATTATTTGTGCTGCTAATTTAACTAATGCTTTTGCTCCTTTTATATCATCATAAAAACATGTAACTCCTATAATAACTGCTCCACCTATAAAACCTTGTAATTTTATATGCAAATTATCTTGAAAAATGTCAATATTTTTCTCAATAGTCATTACTATTAATAAATAAATTACTGATACAAAAAATCCTAATATTACTGCTAGTCCACCGAAGTCTAGGCATAGTAATTTTGTTAATTCTTCTAGGATCTTGTGGTAAGTCCACTGCACCTACTTTTTTAGCAAATCTTATAGTATATGGTGTAGCCATAAATGATGTTACAAAAGCAATTGTAAATGCTATTGCTATATCTCCCCACATAGACTTAAAACCTCACTATTTCATATTTTTATCTTCAATTTCTTTTATCATTTCTAATCTATCTGTATGTCTGCCACCCATAAATTCTGTTCCAAGCCAAGCACGTAAAATTGCTACTGCTTGTGAAACATTTATAAATCTTCCTGGTAATGCAATTACATTGGCATTATTATGTGCTTTTAACAATTTTGCTACTTCTTCATTCCAACAAGATGCACATCTAATACCTTTAAATTTATTTGCTACCATTGTCATACCAAAGCCTGTACCACAAATTAAAATTGCTTTATCACATTCTTTACTTTGAACAGCTTTAACTGCTGGTTCTGCATAAAGTGGATAATCTGTTCTTTCATCTGAGTTACACCCAAAATCTTTATATTTGATTTCCTTTTCATCTAAATATTTTTTTACTTCTTCTTTAAGCTCATATCCTCCGTGGTCACATGCTATTGCTATCATACAACAGTACCTCCTATTTTTTCTTAAAATATATCATAGAAACTCTATTTATACAATACACATTATATACAAGTTTTGTGAATTTTCTGTGAATTTTCTATATTTTAACAAAATGTTAAACTTTTTTTATTAAAATACTTGATTTTTCCAATTATAACATGGTATAATGGGTGAAGTAAATTTACTTTTATATTAAAGGGAGGTGCAAAAAACATGCCAAATATTAAATCAGCAATAAAAAGAGTAAGTGTTATCGATAAAAAAACATTACAAAATAATATGATTAAATCTGCATATAAAACAGCTATCAAAACATTCGAAGCAGCTGTTGAAGAAGGAAATAAAGAAAAAGCTGAAGTTGCATTTAAAACAGCAGTTAAAAAAGTTGATCAAGCTTGTACAAAAGGTGTTATCAAAGCTAATACTGCTTCAAGAAAAAAATCAAGTTTAGCTAAAAAATTAAATACAATCAAATAAAAAAATACATCTCACTTGTTGTGAGATTATTTTTTTGCCTAATATTACCTTTGAATTATATCAAATATTTTGATATTCTATTATCATAGGTGTGATTCGGAGGTTTCGTTATGAAAGATTCTTTACAAAATTCATTTATTATTAAAGACAAAAAAATTTTAAATCTATTACATAAAACTTTAATATTTTCTTTTGCTATATGTCTATTAGGCATTTTACTTATGTACATGTTTTTGAAACATTTTGTTTCATTTGATTTGTATGACATATCAATTATAGTTTTTCGAACTGGACTTTTTATTTCTACAAGTTCAATTATGTCTTCTTTAATAATTAATAACTACAATAATTAAAAAAGTAGGTAAATTTGAAAATTCATTTAATTCAAATTTACCTAACTTTTATCTTATTCATTATTTTTTCTAAAAATAAACTACCTTTTGTCTCCTGAGCTTTTCATGTTGCTAAATATTTATCATAAATAATGTTCATATAAAAACTATTTATTTAGTTCTTCTAAGAAAAGTTTATTAAGCATTTGTGGATTTGCTTTTCCTTTTGTTTCTTTCATCGCTTGTCCTACCAAGAAACCTAATGCTTTATCTTTTCCTGATTTATAATCTTGAATTGATTGTGGATTTGCTTCTAATACTTTTGCTACTACTTCTTTAATTGCACCCTCATCAGAAATTTGAACCCAACCTTTGGCTTCTATTATTTTACTTGGCATTTCGTGATCTTCAAACATTTCTTCTAAAACTTTTTTAGCTATTGCAGAACTAATTGTTCCTTTATCAATTAAAGAAACTAATTCTCCAAGTTCTTTTCCAGAGAATTTTAAATCTTCTGGTTCTTCTTCTCTTTCATTTAAAATTCTAGCAATATCTGACATAATCCAGTTACTAACAGATTTTGCATTGTTGCATACTTCTGTTGCTTCTTCAAACATATTTGAATAATATTTTGATGCTGTAACAAAATTAGCTGCCTTTTCTGTTAATCCCATATCTTCTAAGTATCTTTTCTTTCTGCTTTCTGGTAATTCTGGTAAACTTTTTTGAATATTTTCAATATATTCTTCTGAAAGTTTAATTGCAACTAAATCTGGATCTGGGAAATATCTATAATCTTGTGCATCTTCTTTATCTCTCATTGAGAATGTTTTTCCAGATACATCATCCCATCTTAAAGTTTCTTGTGTAATTTCTCCACCATTTTCAATAACATCAATCTGTCTGTTTGCTTCATATTCAATGGCTCTTACTATACTTCTAAATGAGTTCATATTTTTCATTTCTGTTCTTGTACCTAAATCGCTAGTACCTTTCTTTCTTACAGAAACATTAACATCAGCTCTTAAAGAACCTTCTTGCATTTTACAGTCTGAAACTTCTATATATTCGAAAATAGATTTTAATTTTCTAAGATATGCTTCTACTTCTTCCTTTGTTCTTAAATCTGGTTCTGAAACAACCTCTATTAAAGGAACACCAGCTCTATTTAAGTCAACAAAGCTTCCTCTACCATATTCATCATGATTTAATTTTCCAGCATCTTCTTCTATATGAATACGAGTAATTCTTATTTTCTTCTCTCCTTCTGGAGTTTCTATGTTAACATATCCTTCATAGCAAAGTGGTAAATCAAATTGTGAAATTTGATAAGCTTTTGGTAAATCTGGATAAAAATAATTTTTTCTATCATTTTTACTATTTCTAGCTATTTTACAATTTGTTGCTAAACCTGCTTTTACTGCATATTCTACAACTTTTTCATTTAAAACTGGTAATGTACCTGGCATAGCCATACAAATTGGGCAACAATGTGTATTTGGCTCTCCACCGAATTCAGTAGGACATGAACAAAATATTTTTGTTTTTGTAGACAATTCACAGTGTACTTCAAGTCCCATAACAATTTCATAATCTTCTCTTGCCATTAATTGTTACCTCCTTTAAATGTTGGTTTGTTTTCTTTAAAGTTTGAATTTTGTTCATAAGTATAAGCAGCTCTTATAATAGTTTCCTCATTAAATGCTTTTCCAATTAATTGGAATCCTATTGGCAATCCATTACTATCCAAAGCACATGGAATACTCATACCTGGAAGTCCACCAATGTTTACTGGTACAGTACAAATATCTGCTAAATACATTTCAAGTGGATTATCTGATTTCTCACCAATTTTGAATGCTGTTGTTGGTGAAACTGGTGTTAATAATAAATCATATTTTTCAAATAATTCATTATATGAATTTTTAATTACTGTTCTTACTTTTTGAGCTTTTTTATAATATGCATCATAATATCCAGAAGAAAGTACATAAGTACCAATCATAATTCTTCTTTTTACTTCTGGCCCAAAGCCTTCACTTCTTGAATTTTTATAAATATCTTTTAAATTATCATATTTTTCGCTTCTAAATCCATAACGAATTCCATCAAATCTTCCTAAATTTGAACTAGCTTCTGCATCAGCAATAACGTAGTAAACAGAAGTAGCATATTTTCCGACATCAAAAGAACATTCTTCAACAGTAGCTCCAAGTTCTTCATATTTTTTAGCAACTGCTAAAATAGCTTGTTTTACTTCTTCGTTTATACCTTCTCCAATATATTCTTTTGGAAGACCAATTTTCATTCCTTTAACATCATTTATTAAAGCTTTCGTATAATCTTTTTTCTCTACATTCATAGATGTAGAATCCTTCTCATCATGTCCAGCTAATAAGTTTAAAAGTAAAGCTGAGTCTGTAACATCTTTTGTTATAGGTCCGATTTGATCAAGTGATGAAGCAAAAGCTACTAAACCGTATCTTGAAACTAAACCATAAGTTGGTTTAAATCCAACTACACCGCACAATGAAGATGGTTGTCTGATAGATCCACCTGTATCACTTCCTAATGTCCAAGGTGCTAAATCTGCTGCAACAGCAGCCGCTGATCCTCCTGATGAACCACCTGGTACTCTATCTAAATCCCAAGGATTTCTTGTGTTAAAAAATGCTGAATTTTCAGTTGAACTTCCCATTGCAAATTCATCTAAATTTGTTTTTCCTAAATAAACCATATCTTCTTTATTTAAGTTTTCTATAACTGTTGCATTATATGGAGCAACAAAGTTTTCTAACATTTTTGAACTACAAGTTGTTTTTGTGCCTGTAATACACATATTATCTTTTATACCAATTGGAATACCAGCATATTTGCTAACTGGTTTTCCTGCTTTTCTTGCTTCATCTACACTTCTTGCTTTTAATAAAGCTTCTTCTTCCATTATTGAAACATAAGCTTTAACTTCGCCATCTTTTTCTCTTATTCTATCAAAATAGCTTTTTGTTATTTCCTCAGAAGTAACTTCCGCCTTTGCTAATTTATCCATTAATTCATGAGCTGTAAGTTCATAAAGTTTCATTATCTAATCTCCTTCCTAATTTATTACCTTTGGTATTTGGAACATACCATCTTCTTGACTTGGTGCATTTTGTAATAAACTTTCTTTATCAACAGTTTGTACTATTTCATCTTTTCTAAATACATTATAGTTTTCATTTGCTCCTATTGTCTCATTTACTTCATCAGTATTAACTGAATTTATCATATTTGCAAACTCTAAAATTTCTGTCATATCGCCTGCGTATCTCTCTTTTTCTGCTTCTGACAAATTTAAACAAGCAAGTTTTGCAATATGTTCTACTTCTTCTTTACTTATTGCCATCTTTATCTCTCCTCTCATTTATTCCATTATTATATACTGAAAACTTAAAAATTACAAGTTTTATTTAGCTTTAAAAGCAAAAAATATGTAGCAAAACTGCTACATATTTTTATATTGTTTTTTATTAATCATTTTTTTGATCTTCTGTTGTTTCTTCTACATTTGAAACTTCTGTAATTTCTGCTGTTTCAGCAACCTCTGCTTCTACAACTGGTGTCTCTTCAACAACAACTTTTGGCTCTTCAACTTTTGGTTGTTTAGTTCCACATTTTGAACAAAATTCTGCATTTAGAGCTAGTTCTGCATCACAACTAACACATTTTTTGATATCTTTTAATGCTAAAATTTCAACTTCTGCTTTTTCAATTTCTTCTTTTAGTCTTTCAATTTCTTCGCATTTTGGAGTAATATCTTCCTTTGAAGCATCTTCTCCTGATTTCATTTTTTCATATACCAATTTACCAATTTCTTGATATTGATTATTTATTTTTTCTTTACATTCTGAAATTTTACTTTTTAATTTTATTTCTCCTGAAAGTTTTGTTGTTTTTTCTTTTGCTGTTTGATAAGCTTCTGTTGTCTTTTTTCCTAATTTGTTAAAAAAATCCATAAAAAATCCTCCTTTTATTCTGATTTTTGTTCCCTAGTCATAAGAATATCTACTGCTTCTTTTGGACTAAGTCCATTATACAACACTTCATAAACTTTTTCAACTATTGGCATTTCTACATTATATTTTTTACATAATTTGTATGCTACATCAATGTTATCTACACTTTCAATTGTCATACCAACTTGTTTTCTAGTTTCTTCAATAGAATATCCTTTACCTATAAGTTCACCTGCTTTTCTATTTCTACTATGAACACTTCCACAAGTAACTATTAAATCTCCTAGTCCAGATAAACCATAAAAAGTTTTTGTCTCTCCACCCATTGCAGTTCCTAATCG